>Ga0182024_10000363_pt1 | contig 116347 bp, 120 predicted proteins | sample P32metaG_FD_120480 | JGI IMG/M metagenome (GOLD analysis project Ga0182024, IMG submission 120480) | Permafrost microbial communities from Stordalen Mire, Sweden - P3-2 metaG (Illumina Assembly) | ecosystem: Environmental > Terrestrial > Soil > Wetlands > Permafrost | place: Sweden: Stordalen... | reverse complement strand
GTTTGCAGCCCCCCGGACGGACGACGTCCGTTCGGATTTCTCCCCGAAGCGGTCCGGTGGAGCGGGCGGAGTAGGGGCTTCACCGCGCCGGCCGGGGGGCTGCAAACGGGCCTCAGGCCACGTACGTCTCTTGGATCTCGGCTCCTTCCTCGGGTCCTACATGCCCCAGCTGGGGCGACGAGCAAGCTCGGCTTGGCCGCGCTCTTCCACGGGCTCCCAGCGTTCGGGGGCCCACAGCTCGATCCGGTTCTGCTGGCCGGTCACGATCACGTCTCGCTCCAGGTGCGCGGACTCGCGCAGCCGAGGAGCGATGAGGATCCGCCCCTGGCGGTCGGGGGTCACCTGCTGCACGCTCGAGAAGAAGCTCCGAGCTGCATTGACGCCCTCCTCGGTGCCGCCGTCCTTGGCGCTCTGCGTGATGTCCTCGCTCACCTCGTCGAACCGTTCCGACGTGTAGATGACGAGGCAGCCGCCCGGAAAGGGGCCGACGAAGGCCCCATCCTCGAGCGCCTTGCGGAACTCCGCCGGGAGGATGAGGCGGCCCTTCTCGTCCAGCGTGTGCTGGAACTGGCCAAAGAACCGGGTCGCCACTCTGTCTCCTCGTCGACGGAGCTCGCCGGTGCCACCCAGCCGACTCCACAATCAACCACTGCGCTCCACCCTACGCCCTCCCGCGCCACAAAATCAACCCCGTCGGCCCCACGCGCAGCACCGGCCCCACCACTTCCCTCCCCCGACCGGGTCGCGGGCGCGCGAAAGCCCACTGATCAGCCCCGATGCGCGACGTGGCGGCGCCGCCTGACCAACGTCCCTGGGAACGACAGCTAGGCCGGGACGGCCTCCAGGCCGGGAAGGAACGGCTCCCACGCCGGGTCGAGGGACCCGGCGCTGGCCACCAGCCACAAGCTGGCGTGGGGGGCGACCGGGAGGCGGTGCAGATGCAGGCCCGCCTCGGCCAGCGTGCGGTCCTCCTTGCGGGCGTTGCAGGCCCGACAGGACGCCACGACGTTCTCCCAGGCGTGCTCGCCACCCCGGGACCGGGGCACCACGTGGTCGATGTTCTCGGCCGCCCGGTTGCAGTACTGGCAGCGCTGCCCGTCCCGGGCGAACACCGCCCGGCGCGAGAGGGGTACCCGGCTGCGGTACGGGACCCGTACGAAGTGGCGGAGACGCACCACCGACGGGACGGCGATCACTCGCCGTTCGGAGTGCAGCTCGGCGCCGTTGCGGGCGACGATCTCAGCCTTGTCCTTGAGGACCAAGACGACCGCCCTCCGCATCGAGACGACACAGAGAGGCTCGAAGCTGGCGTTGAGCAGCAGAGCTCTCCCCAAGCCTCGTGACCTCCTGGTGCCCGCACCACCGCGACGGAACGCCAGGAGTCTACCGGTGCCCCCGCCCCGACCCGGCTCCTCCTGGCCCGCGGCGCGCCAGGAGCTGGTCCTGCGCGCGGCACCAGCGCAGATATCCGACCACGTCGGCGGCCTGGAGTCGGGCCGTCGCGTCGCCGTACTGGACCTCGAGCCGAAACGCGAGATAGGCGCGCCCGGGGAGGGGCAGGAACGGTGGGCGCCGCCACCAGCCGCGCCGGGCGAGGCGGCGCGTCTGGCGTGCCGCGGCCGCCCACAACGAGGGCCGCGCCGCCACCGCGAGGGCGGAGCGCACCCAGCCGGCGCGCCCCGCTTGCGTCACGCCATAGACGGTATCGGCAGTCCGCCCGGAGGCTGCTGGTAGCGTGCGGGCGCGTCCCAGGAGGGAGCTTGGCTCAACCAGCTGCCGCCCGGCACGTCGACGTCGCGGGGCTCTTCGAAGCGCTATCGCGAAACGTCGAGCAGGTGATCCAGGGCAAGCGCGACCAAATCCACCTGGCGCTGGTGTGCCTGATCGCCGAGGGCCATCTGCTCATCGAGGACGTACCGGGCGTCGGCAAGACCTCGCTCGCCAAAGCGTTCGCCCGCTCGATCGCCGGGACCGCCAACCGCATCCAGTTCACCCCCGACCTGCTGCCCTCCGACGTCGTCGGCGTATCCGTGTGGAACCGAGCCACCAGCGAGTTCGAGTTCCGGCCCGGCGCCGTGTTCGCGCACGTCGTGCTCGCCGACGAGATCAACCGGGCGTCGCCCAAGACGCAGTCGGCCCTCCTCGAAGCGATGCAGGAGCGCCAAGTCACCGTCGAGTCCCGCACCTGGGCGCTCCCCCGCCCCTTCCTCGTCATCGCCACCCAGAACCCGGTCGAGCTCGAAGGCACCTACCCGCTGCCCGAGGCCCAGCTCGACCGCTTCCTCATGCGCCTCCCGATGGGCTACCCGAGCCGCGAGGCCGAGGTCGCCATCCTCGAGACCCACGGCGTGGGCTTCGTGGAACCCGAGGACCTCACGCCGGTGGCGAGCGCGGCCGACATCGCCGCCGCGTCCGACGCGACGACGATGGTGCACGTGGCACCCGCGCTGCGCGAGTACATCGTGGACCTCGTCAAGGCCACCCGCCGCGACGCCGAGCTCGCGCTCGGGGTGAGCCCCCGCGGCGCCCTCGCCCTGCAGCGCGCCGCGCAGACCCTCGCCGCCGGCGCAGGCCGCGAGTACGTGATCCCCGACGACGTGAAGGTGCTGGCGCCCACCGTCTTGACGCACCGCATGCTCGTCGCACCCGAAGCGGAACTGCGGGGCGTGAGCGCCGACGACGCCCTCGAACGTGTCCTGGCTGACGTGCCGGTGCCCCGTGCCGCGGGCTGAGGTCGCCGACGGCCCGCGGATCGGCGTCCCCGAGCTGACCGGCCGGGGCTGGACGCTCATCGGCGGAGCGGGCGGCCTCGTCGTCGCCGGCAAGTTGTTCGGGTCAGATGCGCTCACCGCGACCGGCCTGGCCGCAGGATTTGCCCTCCTCCTCGCGCTGGCCTGGGTCGCCCGCCGCCGGGACTTCCTGCCGTTGAGCCGAGAGCTTCACCCGGCTCGGCTCAGCGTCGGCGGCGAGGGCCGCGTCGTGTTGTCGGGGACCACGACCGCGGCGACGCCCTGGCTCACGATCACCGAGGCGGTCGACGAGGGGCGGCGCGCGGCGCGCTTCGCCCTCGTGCCGCTCGGGCCAGGCGTGCCGGTGCGCGCCGGCTACCGCGTCCTCACCGACCGGCGGGGCCGGCGAGCGGTGGGGCCGGCATTGCTCACCCTGAGCGACCCGTGCGGGCTGGTCCGGCGCACCTGGGTCGCGGCCGGCGTCGGGGAAATCCTCGTCCGACCCCGCGTCCACGAGATCGTCCCCCCCGCGCGAGGCGGCGGCGGCGAGCCCACCGAGGGAGCCAGTGGGCCGCGCGTGCCCGTCGCCGAAGCACTCGGCGAGTTCCTCGGCCTCCGTGAGTACGAGCCCGGCGACGACCCCCGTCGGGTGCACTGGCGATCCAGTGCCCGACGCGGCCAGCTGCTCGTCCGCGTCGACGACGCCCCAGCCCCCGGTCGAGCCGTGGTCCTCCTCGACACGCGGCCCGCGGTCCACGACGAGTCATCGTTCGAGGACGCCCTGGAGGTGGCCGCGTCGGTCGCCACCGTCCTGCACCGCACCCACCAGGCTCCAGAGGTCGTCACGAGCGGCGGCGAGACCATGCGGCGCGGCGGCGTGAGCGCGCTCGACGCGGTCCTGGACCGCCTCGCGGTCCTCGAGCCCGAGCCGGTCGACCACCTCGCCGCGGTGACCGGCGTGCTGCGTCACCGGCTCGGCCTCGGCGCGGTCGTCGTCGTGACCGGTACCGCCGACCAAACCATCGTGGACGCCGCCGCCGCCCTCCAAGGCCGACGGATCGTGACGATGGTCGTCACGCGTCCCCTCACCCTCCCCACCGGCGCGATCCGACTGGTCGACACCAGCACGGAACCATTCGCCGACGCGTGGAACGCCGCAGTCCAGGTGAGCAGCCGATGGCACCTCGAGAACTTCAAGTCTCGGTCGCGCTCGCCGCGCTGAGCGCGTCCGTCGCGCTCGCGCTCGCCGCGCTGAGCGCGTCCGTCGCGCTCGCGCTCGGCGGCGTCTTCTCGTCCGCCGCGTACGTCGGACCCCTGCTCGGCGCGGCGCTGCTCCCCCACCTCCTCGGCTGGGTCACCCGGCGCTGGACCCGCTCGGGCCAAACCAGCGCACTCGTCAGCGCCGGGGCCCTGCTCGTCTACCTCCTATCCTTCGAACTCGGGTCGCCGGCGCGGCTCGTGCACCAACTCTCGAGCGGGTGGCACGTCGTCTTGCACGGCCGGCTCCCATTTCCCGCGACCCTCGGGATGGTGCTACTCCTGGCGATCGCGGTGTGGGCGATGGCGAGCGTCGCCGACGGCTTAGCATTTCAGCTCGACGGCACAGTAAGCGCCCTCGCGCCCGCCACCATGGTCGAGGTCTGGGTTCGAGCGTTCAGCGCGCATCACAGCTGGGTGCCGAGCACCGTCTTGTTCGGCGTCGCCGCGGTGGCGTTCCTCACCTTCCAGCACTCCGCGCTGAGCGACCGGCGCCGCACCGTGGTCGGCCGTGCGTCAAGCTCCCGGGCGTGGCGTGTCCTCGCCGTGGTGCTGGTCGGGGCGCTCGCCGCGACCCTGGCTGGCGGAGCTGTGGCCGCCGCGCTCGCGGAGCTGAACCACGCGGTGGCCCCGGTCGTACCGCAAGGCTCCGGTGGCGCCACCAACTATCAGACCAGCATCGCGCCGCTCGTCGACGTCGGCGCCCAGCTGCAGCGCGGCACCCGCATCCAGCTCTTCACCGTCCAGGCCAGCCAACCCGCATACTGGCGCACGACGGCGCTCGACCAGTACAGCAGCGCCGACGGCGGGGAGTGGACGATCAGCGCCCACGGCAACAACGCGGTCGGTCAAGGACTGGCCGGCCAGGTTCCGAAGGACGCGCTTCGTCAGACCTTCCACATCGGGCCACTCGATGAGCGCTGGATGCCGGCCGCGTACGATCCGGTTCGGGTGAGCCGGTCCAACACGCTCGTGGTGCGCGACTCCGACGTGCTCGTCACCGACGACCAGCACGTGTCGGGGCTCACCTACACGGTCGAGTCCCGCGTCGAGTCGACCGTGGTGACATCCGCGCAGCAGGCCGCGACCACCGCGCCCCTCCCCACGTCCCTGCGTCGCTTCACCGCGCTCCCGGCCGACATCCCCTCGATCGTTCGCAATACCGCCCGTCGGGTCACCGCGGGCGACACGACGCCCTATGCGAAGGCCGCCGCGCTCCAGGCCTACTTTCACAGTGGGCAGTTCACCTACGACCCCACCGTGACCCTCGGCGACGAGGAAAACGCCATGGTCACCTTCCTCGAGAACCGCCGCGGCTTCTGCGTGCAGTTCGCCGCCACGTACGCGGTCATGGCCCGATATCTCGGGATCCCCGCCCGCGTCGCGGTGGGGTTCACCCCGGGGACGCGCGACGCGAACGGCACGTACCACGTCACGAACTTCGAGGAGCACGCTTGGCCCGAGGTCTGGCTGGCCGGGCTGGGCTGGACGAACCGCTTCGACCCCACGCCCCAGACCTCACAGCCGGGCGGCAGCGCCCTGCCCGGCGAGCCCGCGAGCACGCCCACGCCCAACCATCAGGCCCAGCCGGTCCCGACCACCGCGGCGCCCACGCCGGGTGGCAGCGGCACGGGCGCCGGCGGGGGGAGCGTCGGCGTGCGCGGTGGTGGTGGCGCCGGCCGCACACCGCCCCGCGACACCATCAGCACCTCGTCACCGAGTCATGGGTTCTCCGCGCTGACGTGGCTGCTCGTACTCGTCGGCGTCGTGGCGGTCGCCGCGCTGGCGGCGCTGGCGAGGGTCGTGGCCCGCAAGGCGCGACGCCGGGCGCGCCGTCGATCGGCGAGCGACCCCGCCGAGCAAGTGGCCGGCGCGTGGGCCGAAGCCTTGGACGGGTTCGCCGCGGCTGGGGTGACGTGGCCGTCGTCGCTCACCCCCCTCGAGGTGGCCGCCGATCTCCCGGCGCGCGTCGGCGCGTCGGTCGAGCGACCACTCGGTTCGCTCGCCCGTCGTTACACGACGGTCCGCTACAGCTTGGTGGTCCCCGACTCGGCGTCGGTCGAGGCGGCCTGGCGCGACGTCGACGCGGTGCAGCGGGCGCTCGATGCCACCTTGGGTCTCGGGACCCGGCTCCGGGCCCAGCTGCGGGCGCGCAGCGTCGCGGGTCAGCCCGACCCGGCCGGGTGGCTGGGATGGTCGCGGCGTCGCAGCCCGTCGACGAAAGACTGACGGTCCTGGGAGAAGGCGCGGACCTCGGCGTCGACGTCGGCTGCCATGCGGTCGACCGCTACGAAGAGCGCCAACTGGCCGTGGCGGAGCGCGTCGAGGATCTGGCCGTCGTCCCGGCACGCCCAGACCTGGTCGCCGTCGGTGACGACCCGCAGGCCGGCCACGTCCTCGCCGGTGTCGAGCAGGGCGGTGACCGCCCGGCGGATTCGGGCCAGGGGCAGGCCGGCGTCGAGCAGGGAGCGGACCATGCGCAGCGCGACGAGATCACGGAACGCGTAGGGGCCCTCGGCGTCGTCAGCGCGGGATACGACGAGCCCGCTGCGCTCCCAGTAATCGAGCTGGGCCAGCGAGCAGCCGCTCAGGCGGGCCGCTTGGGGGGCGGTGAAGCCCATCCGATCGGGTCGACGATCAGGACGGGTCGTCGCGGTTCCAGCGCTCCCGCCAGCGACGCCCCGCATCGCCGAACACGCCTTTCAGCGCCCCGCCCCGCATCGAGCCGGTGAGGCTCTCCAGTCCGGCTCGTCCCATCTTGCGCACGTTGCGCTCGATGACGAGCAGGCAGAACAACATGATCAAGAACCCGACCACGCCCAGCGCGAGGACGGAGGTGAAGGTCGCCAGGAGCACGATGAGGCCGACCACGAAGCCGGCGACCGCCCACTTGATCAGCCGGGCGGCGTGCCGGTAGAGGGTGGTATCGGAGACCTGCTGGACCAGCTTCGGGTCAGTGACCGAGAGGTTGGCCTCGATGTCTCGGAGGATCCGCTGCTCGTCCTCAGAAAGCGGCATGGCGGTGGGCGGAGCTCCTTATGGCTGGGCTGATTCCGGCCCGGCTCGGTCCCCAGGTGGGGCGACCAGGCTCATTCTCGCACGACCTTTCTACCCCTTCAACGCGGCGTAGGCATCACTGCTTCCCCGGTCGTCGCTGAACGGTAGGCGGCATCGACGAGGCGGTGCGCGGCGAGCGCCGTCGCGGCGTCCGGCTCGCCCACGGGGTCCGATCCGGCGGCCAGCGCGTCGAGGAACGCCTTGGTTGGGGGTGCGTACTCGGCGACCGCCCGGGCGAGGACGGGCGGGGGGTCGAGGCGCTGGACCCAGGGGGGCGGCTCGGTTGGGATGGTCGTCGCCCCGGCCGAGGTCTCGACGTGGAGGGGCCCGACGAGGTCGTCGTCGAGCCAGAGCAGCGCGTCCTCGCAGAACACCTCCAGGCGGCGGGTGGAGCCTCGGGTCAGGATCTGGTGCCACACGCTGGTCAGGGTCGCGACCGCTCCGTCGGGGAACGTGAACGTGACCGCGGCGACGTCGTCGATGCCCGGATGCGCAAATCGCGACGCGACGCTCGCTTGCACCAGGATGGGGTCACCGAGCAGCCATCGCAAGATGTCGACGTCGTGGATTGAGTGCTCGATCAACGTGCCCCCACCGGCGCGCCGCGCGTCGCTGCGCCAGTCGGACGCGTACATGCCTTGGTTGGGGAAGTACTGGTCGTCGCGGAACACCGCGGCCAGGGGCCGGCCCGTCGCGGGGTCGGCGACCCGCTCCGCCAGCTCGCGGAACACCGGGGCGTGTCGCAGTACGAGTCCGACCTGGTGGGGCACCCCGGCGAGGCTGCTCGCGACGCGCTCGCAGTCGGCGAGGTTCGGTCCGAGTGGCTTCTCGCAGAACACCGCGAGGCCGCGCTCGGCGGCGGCCGTAACAACCTCGAGGTGGGCCGCGGTCCAGGTACAGACCCACACCGCGTCGACGTCGTCGAGCAGCGCGGCAAGGCTCGGGGCGGGGCGGGCGCCGTGGGGCGCCGCGAAGGCGTCGGCGCGGCTCGGATCCACGTCGTAGGTGTCGCGGACCTCGGCGTCGACGAGGCCGTGGCGGATCAGCTGCAAGAGCGTGTACGAGTGTACGAACCCGATGTGACCGCAGCCGACGAGACCGATCCGGACGGTCATGCGGGTTTGCCCCGCGGTGGAGCCGATCGGGCGGCCCGCCCGACCGCCTCGTCGCCGAAGCGGCGTCGCACGTCGTCGATCGTGCGCTCGAGGTCGGCCCGGCGGCTCCCGGCTCCGGGGTCGTCGTCGTCGAAGGGCAGGGCCGGCTGGAGCTCGGCGACGGCGAGCAGCTGGTGGGCCGACAGTCCGAGGAGCCGCAGGCCGTCGCCGAGGGGAAGCTCGGCGAGCAGCTCCCGGCCGACGCGTGCCAGGTCGTCGGCGAGGTCGGTGGGCTCTCGCAGGGTGCGCGAGCGCGTCACCGTGCGGAAGTCGGCGTAGCGCGCCTTGATCTGCACGGTGCGGGCGACGGTGGCGTGGGCGCGCAGCCGGGTCGCGACCCGTTCCGCGAAGCGGGTCAGGTCCCGGTCGAGCCGGGCCCGGTCGGTCACGTCGGTGGGGAACGTCTCCTCGTGGCCGATGGACTTGGCCTGACGGTCCGGCTCGACACCCCGCTCGTCGATGTTGTGGGCCAGCGCGTGGAGGTGGGCACCGTGCGCGTGGCCGAGCGCGCGTTGCAGCGCCGGCTCGGGCAACGCGGCGAGATCTGCGATCGTCCGCACGGCGAGGCGATCGAGGCGCCGCCGGGTGGCGGGGCCAACCCCCCAGAGGCGGCTCACGTCGAGGGGGTGGAGGAAATCCAGCTCGGTCCCGGGAGTCACGGTGAGCATCCCATCAGGTTTGGCGAGGTCACTGGCGATCTTGGCGAGCATCTTCGTGGTGGCGACACCGACGGACGCCACCAGGCCGGTGTCGCTTCGAACCCGGGCCCGGATCGCCATCCCGATGTCGGCACCGGTGCCGTGGAGGCGACGCGCGCCGCGGGCGTCGAGGAAGGCCTCGTCGAGCGAGATCGGCTCGACCAGCGGCGTGTAGGAGTGCAGGATCGCCATGACGGCGCGGCTGGCGTCCTGGTAGGCGTCGAACCGGGGCGCGAGGAACACCGCGTCAGGACAGGCTCGCCGAGCACGCGCCATCGGCATCGCCGACTGGATGCCGAACCGGCGGGCTTCGTAGCTGGCCGCCGCGACGACCCCGCGGGCGCCGAGCCCGCCCACCACGACCGGGCGGCCGACCAGCGACGGGTCGGCGTGCTGCTCGACCGACGCGTAGAAGGCGTCGAGGTCGACGTGGAGGATGGCAGCGTCGGCGGGCGCCACGCTCACCGGGTGGCAGCGGGCGTACGCCGAACGGAGAGCTCGTCGCGTCGAGTCCCTCGCACGTCGTACTCGTACCCGCGCCGCGCCCCGGGGCCCCATCGCTCGGCGAGCCACTCGGTCAGCGGTTCGCGGACCCACGGCGCGCCGGTGGCGAGGCGCTCGGCGCAGGCCGGGGACGCGACCCATGCCGCTTCGACGACGATTCCGTCGGGGTCGGCCACGCGCACCTCGCCGTCGAACGCGAGGGCCCGGTAGACCTCGGCGCGCAGCCGCCAGCCCAGGTCGACGGCGACGGCCTGGACCTCATAGAGCGGCCCCTCCCACGCGGTGACGACCAGCCCGGTCTCCTCCTCGACCTCTCGGGTGAGTCCGGCCAGCACCGAGGCGTCCCCGGCGTCGATGACGCCCCCGGGGGTCGACCAGTCCGAAGCACCGCCTCGACGCAGGTTCCGGACGAGGAGCAGCGCGCCGTCGACTTCGACGAGTGCGCCCGCGACCAGCCACTCTCGCATCGCCGAGGAGCCTACCGGCGGGCTCCCGCCGTACGATTCGGCTCGTGGCTGGTGAGAACGGGAACACACCGGGCGGGCTGCCCACCGGACTTCCATCGCGCACCGCGTACTTGCTCGTGTTCGTCAGCGTCGTGCTCGCCGGCGTGTTCGGCGGCATCATCGGCTACGGGATCGTCGGCATCGGCACAACCGGGCCCGCCGCCACCGCCAAGCTGGTCGGCACCCTCGTCGGCGCCGCGTCCGGAGCGGTCGGGGTGGGAATCATCGCAGTGCTCGTGCTGCGGGCGATGGCCGAGTGGAAGCGCCAACCCCCGGACTGAGTCAGGGGCCAAGCGTGGTGCCGAGGGTCAGGCGCCGAAGGTCAGGCGGCGGAAGCCCTCCGCGTACGGCACGCCGGCTTCGCGCCCCGCCTCCTCGGCGCGGTCGCGCAGGAACTGCCGGAACCACTCCCCAGTTTCGGTGAGCTGGCTGGCGTGGCAGAACAGCGCGTCGACCTTGCGTTCGAGGACGTCGCTGATGTCGACCCAGCAGTTGGGTTCCAGTGTCCCACTCAAGTACGCGGCGCGGATCTGGTGGACGTCGAGCCCTTCGGCGATCTGGTCCCGGAAGTAGTGGGGGTTGCCGGCGGCGGGCGCCACCGCGTCGAGCGTGGCCCATCCGGTGACGCGGTGGTCGCGGTGGTTGAAGTAAGAGTCGCCGAAGAACACCGCGGTGGGGTCGGGGCACAGCACCACTTCGGGTCGCAGCTCCCGCACCCGTCGGACGACCGCGGCGCGCAGGTCGAGGTCGTCGGGGAGCTCGCCGTCCGGATAGTCGAGGTGGAAATGCCCGGCGAAGCCGAGCAGCTCGCTGGCCTTCGCCGTCTCGTCGATTCGTCGTCGGGTCAGCGCCTCGAGGTCGGCGCCGGAGTCGTTGGGTGCGCCCTTGTCCCCGCGGGTGGTGATCAGGACCCAGACCTGGGACCCGGCCGCTGCCCATCGGGCGAGCGTTCCGCCGGCGGAGATCTCCGGATCGTCGGGATGGGCGTAGACGGCGAGCGCGCTCGCTGGGGTGTCGTCGACAAGTGGGGTCACCACGTGAGGTCGAGGACCGTGCGCATGCTGGCCTCGAAGTCCTCGAAGGACAGCGACTCCCTCGCGGTGATCACCAGCTCCGCGTCGGCGCCGACCGGCCAGCGCAGCCGGGCCTCGGTGCTCTCGATGGCGTCGGCGATGACGCTCGCGACCGGCTCGGGTCCCGGGTCCACCTCGGCGCCGCCGTTGAGGCGGCTGCGCGCCGCGGCCCATGCTTCGTCGAGTTCGTCGTAGGGCGCGGCGACGGCGTGCGCGACGACGTTGTCGGAGAATCGGGTCTCGAAGGCGCCGGGCTCGACGATCCGGACCCGGATTCCGAAATGGCCGACTTCGAAGTGCAGGGACTCCGAGAGTCCTTCGAGCGCCCATTTCGAGGCCGAGTAGAAACCCTCGAGCGGGACACCGACCCGGCCCGCGACCGAGGCCACGTTCACGATGGTTCCTCCCCCGCGGGCCCGGAGCCCGGGGAGCACGGCCTGGATCATCCGCGCCGCTCCGAACAGGTTGGTGTCCATGCAGCGCCGCGCCGCGTCGAGGTCGACGGTTTCGGCGGGACCGCCGATCCCGAACCCGGCGTTGTTCACGAGGGCGTCGATGAGACCCGCCTGGTCGACCGCGGCACGCACCGATGCCGGGTCGTCGACGTCGAGTCGGAGCCGGGCCGCGACGTCGAGGTCGTCGAGGGTCTCGGGTCGACGGGCGGTCGCGACCACGTCGTGGCCCCGCTTCGTGAGTTCCACCGCGCCGGCGCGGCCGATCCCGGTCGAGCATCCGGTAATCAGCACTCGGCTCATCAGGTCTCCTTGCTGATCGCGTGTAGCGCCGCGACGGTTCGGGCGAGGTCGTCGTCGTCGACGTCCTTGTGGGTGACAAAGCGTACGGTGCGAGCGTCGATCATGCCGCAGCGGATTCCGAGCGCGGCAAGTCGCTCGACGATCCCGGTCGAGAGACGCTCGACGGGAGCGCACACGATGTTCGTCGTCACGTCGGCGGGCTCCACACTGCCCGGCCAGCTGGTGGCCAGTGCTTCGGCGAGGCGTCGGGCCCGGGCGTGGTCGTCGGTCAGGCGCTCCACCATGGTCTCGAGGCCCACGATGGCCGCCGCGGCCACGACACCGGCCTGGCGCCAGCCGCCGCCGAGGCGTCGGCGCTCGGCGCGAGCCGCGTCGATCCGCACCCGGGTCCCGCACAGCACCGACCCGATCGGTGCGGCGAGGCCTTTCGAGAAGCAGAACATCACGGTGTCGACGGGCGCGCAGAGCTCGCGTGGTGACACGCCCAGCGCCACCGCGGCGTTCCAGATCCGGGCCCCGTCGCAGTGGACGGGCAGCCCGGCGACGGCGGCGGCGGCACCGACCGCGGTCACCGCCTCGAGCGGCCAGGGATGGCCGTTCTCGGGCATGTGGGGGTTCTCGATCGCCGCCGCGGAGAGCGGGGGGAGGTGGTGGCCGGCGTCCTGTGCCGCCTGGGTGACCGCGGCGGCTGGGAACGTCCCGCCGGGGTCGGGGATCGGTCGGAGCTGAACGCCGGCGTTGCGGGCCGTGGCCGCGTGCTCGTAGCGATAGACGTGGGCGCGTTCGCCGCAGAGGATCTCGGTTCCCGGTCGGCCCAGGACGCAGAGCGCCAGTTGATTCGCCATGGTCCCCGACGTCACGTACAGCGCGGCTTCCTTGCCGAGCAGCGCCGCGGCCATGGACTCCAGACGGTTCACCGTGGGGTCTTCGCCGTACTCGTCGTCCCCCACCTCCGCGGCCGCCATCGCGGCGCGCATCTCCGGGGTGGGGGTGGTGACCGTGTCGGAGCGCAGGTCGACTCGACCGTCGGGACTGGCCACCTCAGTTCGACGGGGCCGGCGCTTGCATGGGGCGGATCAAGCCCTCCTGCATCACGGTCACCACGATGTCGCCGTCGCGGCGAAAGACGTGGCCGAGCGCGAGGCCCCGCGCGCCCGACGCCGACGGGCTGAGCTGGTGGTACAGGAGCCACTCGTCGGCACGGAACGGCCGGTGGAACCACATGGCATGGTCGAGGCTCGCCATCATGAAGTTCCCGCTGTAGCCGATGGCGTGCGGCAGCGTCGCGGTGTCGAGCAGGGTGAGGTCCGACGCGTAGGCGACCACGCACGCGTGCACCAGCGGATCGTCGGGCAGTGCGCCGTTGGCGCGGATCCACACGTCTTGGGCCGCGGGACGCGGGGACGGGGCGATCCAGTGGGGGTCGTCGACCGGGCGGCTCTCGATCGGGCGCTCCCGGACGAGCCACTCGGTTGTCTCGGGCCCGAAGCGCTCCAACGAGCTCTCGATGCGCTCGCGAAACGTCGGGAGCTCGTCGGGGCCGGGCACCGCCGGCATCTCGGCCGAGTGGTCCGGGCCGACCTCCACGATCTGGAACGACGCTTGGAGGTTGAAGATGGCCTTGCCGTGCTGGATCGCCATGACGCGTCGGGTCGTGAACGAGTGGCCGTCGCGGATGCGGTCGACCTCGAAGACGATCGGGATGTTCGGGTCGCCGGGCCGCAGGAAGTAGGCGTGCAGCGAGTGCACGGGCCGGTCCGACTCGACGGTACGTCCGGCCGCGACCAGCGCCTGGGCCGCGACCTGGCCGCCGAAGACGCGCTGACGGTCCTCGTCGGGGCTGACCCCGCGAAACAGATTCACCTCGAGCGGCTCCAGCTCGAGCAGGTCCAGCAGGTCGTCTAGCGCAGAGCCCATCGATCTCCGTCCCAGGCCGGGGCGCCGGCGGGGAGCGGGCGCCAATGTCCGCGGCCGCCCCTGTCTACCGACCAGCGACGCAGCCTCACCAGTGTGGCGCGCCCAGCACGGCGCTCGCGCCGGCCGAGGCCGGCGGTGCCCTACCCGAAGAACACCGCCGCGTCCTCGAGGAGGGCGTCGGGCACGGTCTTCAACGTCCTGACCGCGTCCGCGACCGGAACTCGCACGATGTCGATACCGCGCAGAGCCACCATCGTCGCGAAGTCCTGGTCGTGGACGGCGTCGATCGCGGCGAGACCGAAGCGAGTGGCGAGGATCCGGTCGAACGCACTGGGCGTCCCGCCCCGCAACACGTGGCCCAAGATCGTGACGCGGGTTTCGTAGCCGGTGCGGGCCTCGATCTCGGGTCCGAGCGCGCTGCCGATCCCGCCCAGCCGGACGTGGCCGAACTCGTCGACGCCTGCGGCCTGGACCCGCAGGCTCGCCCCGGCCAGCTGCGCACCCTCGGCGACGACCACGATCGAATAGCTGGCACCCCCCGCGTGGCGGTGACGGAGCCGGTCGCAGACCTCGTCGACGTCGAAGGGCCGCTCCGGCACGAGGATCTCGTGCGCGCCGCCGGCCAGCCCCGACCACAGCGCGAGCCACCCCGTTTGGCGTCCCATCACCTCGACCACCATCACCCGGTCGTGACTCTCGGCGGTGGTCTGGAGCCGATCGATGGCATCGGTCGCGACCTGCACCGCGGTGTGGAACCCGAACGTGACGTCGGTCGCCGACAGGTCGTTGTCGATCGTCTTGGGAACGCCGACGCTGCATACCCCGTGATCCCCGAGCTCGGCAGCCACCCCCAGGGTGTCCTCGCCACCGATGGCCACCAGCGCGTCGACGCGGTCGCGAGCCAGCGTGGCCTGCACCGCGGCGACCCCACCCTCGCGCTCGAGCGGGTTCGTGCGAGAGGTCCCGAGCAGGGTGCCGCCCCGCGGCAACAGCCCGCGCGTCGCGCCGACGGTGAGCTCGATCACGTCACCGTCGAGCACGCCCCGCCAGCCCTGGCGGTACCCCACCAGCTGGTGACCATAGACATTCTCGCCCTTGCGCACCACCGCACGGATAACCGCGTTGAGCCCGGGACAGTCGCCACCGCCCGTCAAGATTCCGACCCGCATATCCACCTCCAGTGGCGACCATCCTGGCGCGTCCCGGGAAGGCTGCCCAGGGCCCAGTAGCCTTAACCGGCGATGTCCCGCAAGACCGTCGAGCAGATCGTCGCCGCCGCCCACGGCGCACTCGTCGACGGTGAACGAGTGACCGAGTTCGGCACCTGCTGGGCGGCGCAGCTTAAGCACCGGATTCCCCTGGTGGTCACCGCCCGCCGCCAGTACCTCATGGTCCTCACCGACCGGCGGCTGTTGCTGTTCACCCGCCGCCGACGCCGGGCGCTGCGGGCCAGCGATCTGGTGATCGGGAAGCGCTACGAGGCCTTCTCGCTGTCCCGGGTCCGGAAGTCGCTGCCCCTCTACTCGGTGCGGGTGGAAGCCAACAACGGGACGAGGATGGTGTTCGAGTTCCGCCCCGGGCAGCGGCACCTCGGTGGTGCGCTGGTGGCGCGCCTCACGCCCGCCCCAGCGGTTTCGGCCCCCCCGCCGGCCGCCCCCGCGCTGGCCGGGCGGGCCTGGCCCGACCAGGCCCATCGGACCGACGCGACGGAGCCGATCGACGTGACGGCCCCGACCATGCCGACCCGACGGACCGACCCGACCGACCCGGCCGGGGACGAGCAGACGTTCTGGGGTCCCTCGACGCGAGGCGCATGAGCGTCCTGCTGGCAATTGACGCCGGCACCACCGGCGTCCGGACCCTGGTCGTCGACGATCGGGGGGCCGTGCGTGCTCACGCGTACCGCGAGTTCCCCCAGCATTTTCCGCGGCCCGGCTGGGTCGAGCACGACCCGCTCGACATCCTCGACGCCACGCTGACCACCCTGGCCGAGGCGAACACCGTCGCCGCGGGCCTCGGCGAGACGGTCGCCGCGATCGGGATCACGAACCAGCGCGAGACGACGGTCGTCTGGGATCGTCGCACCGGCGAGCCCCGCCATCGGGCGATCGTGTGGCAGGACCGGCGAACCGCGCCGCGCTGCGAGGACCTGCGCGCCGCGGGCCACGAGCCGATGATCCGAGCCCGCACGGGCCTGGTCCTCGACCCGTATTTCTCGGCGACGAAGCTCGAGTGGCTCCTCGGACCCGGCGGGGTCGCAGCCGACGCGGCCCTGGCGTTCGGCACCGTCGACGCGTGGCTGGTGTGGCAACTCACGGGCGGTCCCGACGGGGGCGTGCACGCCACCGACCCATCGAACGCCTCGCGCACCCTGCTCTTCGACCTCGACGCGCTCACCTGGTCCGACGAGCTCTGCGAGCTGTTCGGAGTCCCCCGGGCCTGCCTCCCGTCCGTCAGCCCCAGCAGCGGCCGGGTCGGCGTCACGGTCCCCCAGCGCGCGGCGGGGCTGCGCGTGCCGATCAGCGGAATCGCCGGCGACCAGCCGGCCGCCCTGTTCGGGCAAGCCTGCGTCGAGCCCGGCATGACCAAGAACACCTACGGGACCGGCTCGTTCGTCCTCATGAACCTCGGCCCGAACCATCCCTCCCCCACCGAAGGCCTGCTGACCAGCGTCGCGTGGAGCCTCGATGGGAAGGTCTCGTACGCGCTCGAAGGCGCAGTGTTCGTGACCGGCGCCGCCATCCAGTGGCTCCGCGACGGGCTGGGCATCATCGCCGACGCCAGCGAGACCGGGCCGCTCGCGGCGAGCGTCCCCGATACCGGCGGGGTGGTGTTCGTCCCCGCGTTCACCGGGCTGGGCTCGCCCTGGTGGGACCCCTACGCGCGCGGTGCGGTCCTGGGGATCACCCGGGGGACCACCCGGGCCCACCTCGCCCGCGCCGTGGTCGAGGCAATGGCCTGGCAGACCCGCGACGTCGTCGACGCCATGACCGCGGCCGCTGGCCGGCCCCTCGTCGAGCTGCGCGTCGACGGGGGCGCCAGCGTCATGGACGTGCTGTGTCAGTTCCAGGCCGACGTGCTCGGCGTCCCCGTCCGGCGGGCCGCCATCCCCGAGACCACCGCGCTCGGCGCCGCGTTCCTCGCCGGGCTGGGCGTCGGGATCTGGGCCACGCCGGCCGAGATCGGCACGCAGTGGCGCGCCGATGCCGAGTTCCAACCGTCGCAGCCCGCCGAGGCCGTCGATGCCGGGTTCACGGTGTGGCACCGGGCCGTCGACCGAGCCGGCGGCTGGGCCCGCGAGACCTGAGCCACGCGGCGCCGAGACAGCGGATTCGCCCACCATCGGGAGACGCGCCCGCCGCCACCGAGGGCGGCCGGATCAGCTCCGCCCACGGGACGCGACCGGTGGGAGCCCGGCTCGGGCCGGGCTCCCACCGCCACCGATCTAACCCTCAGCGATGGGGTGCGGGTCGAGGGGCTGGCCGGTCTCGAGCAGCGTCTTGATTCCGCTGAGCACCCAGCTCCAGCCACCGCCACCGCCCGCTTCCTCCGCCGCGCCCGCGACCACCGCCGCCAGGCGCGGTGCACCTTCGAGGTCGTGGGTCACCGTGAGCTTCGTGACGCCACCGTGGCCCGGCTCGATGTCGTAGGTGAGGCGGGTGAACCCTTCCGCCGCCATCTCCGCGTCCATGACCATGCGCCAGGTCTGGACGAGCTTGCGGGGCGGGTCGACCCCGAGTACCTCGCCGTCGACGGCCACGTCTGGCGCGCCCGCTGCCCGCATCCCCTCGTTCGTGAGCCCGCGGTACGAGCCCCCCGGGCGCAGGTCGTACTCGGCGCGGCCGCCGTAACCGAACCGCTCCGTCCACTCGGGCTTCGTGATCGCATCCCAGATCGCCTCGGGCGTCGCCTTGATGTACACCCGGTAGACCTGCGTGGTCGTCACGGTCGTTTCCGCCGTCGTTGTCATGCCATCTCCTCCAATTCGTGTTTGAGGTCCGCGAGCGCCGACACCTGACGCTCCGTGTACTTGTCGATCCACCGGTCATGGATCAGCCGGATCGGCACCGGGTTCAGGAAGTGCAGCTTCTCCCGGCCTGACCGGCGCGTGACGACGAGTCCCGCGTCTTCGAGGACCCGCAGGTGCTTCATGACGCCGAAGCGGGTCATCTCCAGCTCGGACTCGAGCTCGGTGAGCGTGCGGCTATCGCGCGCGAAGAGCTGGTCGAGCAGGAAGCGACGCGTCGGGTCGGCGAGCGCCTTGAACACGCGGTCGTCGTCGGCCATGGATCCGACAATAAGTGACCATATAGTCACATGTCAAGGCTGGTGAGGAACCGACACCACCGCGGCGCCCGCCGCGCCGGGCCGGTCCCGGGCGAGGGCCAGCGATCAGCGACCAGGGCTCGCCGGGCACGGGCGGTGGGTCAGCTTCACCCCTCGCGTACGTTCGGCTTGCGTCGCCAGCCCGACGGCCATCGCACGCCCCCGCGACCGAGGAACGGACGGCGCTCGCCCGGGTCGATACTCCGGCCCGGGTGCGACACTCAAGCTGCACCACTCCCCAGTCAGGCGACCTGGGACACGGGCAGCGCAGTGATACGGGCCGGGGCGGTCGGGACGTCTTCGGCGACCCGGGTGGCGTAGGCATCCCGGTACTCGTAGACGCCGCAGAGCTGCACGATCTCGAACATCACTTCGTCGGTCAGCGCCCGCAAGGCGAGCCCGTCGGCGTCGCCGTTGTCGCGCGCGGCGGAGATGGGCTCGCCGAACCGGATCGTGACTCGGCGGAACAGTCGGGGCAACTTGGCGTTGGTGGGCTGGCAGTCGTCGGTCCCGACCAGTCCGACCGGCACGACCGGCGCGCCGGTGGCGCGCGCGAGGCGGGCGACGCCGGTGTGACCGCGATGGGTGACCCCGTCGCGGGTGCGGGTCCCTTCGGGGTAGATCCCGAAGGCGCCGCCGTGTTCGAGCACCGCGGTGGCGGCGACGAGCGCCGACTCGCTGGCGCTGCCCCCGGTCCGCGCGATCGGGATCTGGCCGATGGCGCGAAAGAACCAAGCGGTGCGCCGCTGCTCGAAATATTCGGCCTTGGCGACGAAGGTCAGGCGCCGGCGGCCGATCGCGAGGGGCAAGAAGACCGAATCGAGGAACGAGCGGTGGTTCGCGGCGAAGATGACCGGGCCCCGCTCGGGGACGTTCTCCTGGCCCTCCACGCGGACGCGGAAGCCCATCCGCATCATCGGTGTCAGCACGACCTTGAGGGTCCAGTAGAGCATGCGGCGGGTTCAGTCCTCGGTGACGCCGGTCACAGTACCGACCCCGGCCCTGGCGTTCCCGGCCGGCTCGCCCGGACGGCGGTCAGCCGAGCTTCGGGAGAGCGCGCCGAATCCCTCGGACCGCCTGGTTGATGCGGTGCTCGTTCTCGACGAGCGCGAAGCGCACGTAGCCCTCGCCGCCCGGTCCGAACCCCATCCCGGGTGAGACGGCGACCTTGGCTTCCCCGACGAGCAGCTTCGAGAACTCGAGGCTGCCGTAGTCGGCGTAGGGCTCGGGGATCGGTGCCCAGACGAACATGGTGCCGCGGGGTTTCTCGATCTCCCAACCGTTTCGGGACAGGCCTTCGACGAGCGCGTCGCGCCGGCCTCGGTAGATGGCGTTGACCTCCGCCGGGTAGTCGGGGGCATCGTTCATCGCGACGATCGACGCGATCTGGATCGGCTGGAACGTCCCGTAGTCGAGGTAACTCTTCAGCTGGGCGAGGGCCGCGACCACCTCGGCGTTGCCGACCAGGAACCCGACCCGCCATCCCGCCATCGAGAACGACTTGGTGAGGGTGTACAGCTCGACTGCCACGTCCGACGCGCCCGGCACCTGGAGGATCGAAGGGGGCTGATAGCCGTCGAAGCCGAGGTCGGCGTAGGCGAAGTCGTGCACGAGCAGCACGTCGTGCGCGCGGGCGAACTCGACCATGCGCGTCATGAAGCTGAGGTCGACGCAGGCGGTGGTCGGGTTGTGGGGGAACGACAAGACGATGACCCGGGGGCGGGGCCAGGAGTCCTCCCACGTCTCGAGGAGGTTGGCGAAGAAGTCCTGCTGGGGTCCGAGGCGCACGTGGCGGACCTCGGCGCCGGCCAGGATCGGACCCCAGATGTGGATCGGGTACGACGGGCTCGGGACCATCGCCGCGTCGCCCGGGCCGAGGAGCACCCACATGAGGTGCGAGAAGCCCTCCTTGGCGCCGATGGTCGTGCACGCCTGGGTGTCGGGGTCGAGTTCGACGCCGAACTTGCGCTGGTAGAGATCGGCGATCGCCAGACGCAGCTTCGGGATCCCCCGGCTCGTGGAGTAGCGGTGATTGCGGGGGTTCCGGACCGTCTCGCAGAGCTTGTCGACGGCCACCGCCGGGGACGGAATGTCGGGGTTGCCGAACCCGAGGTCGATGACATCCTCACCCGCCCGCCGGGCCTGCATCTTCAGCGCCTCGATGGCGCCGAACACGTAGGGCGGGAGGGCGTTGATGCGGCGGAACTCCATGTCGAATCACGGTACCAGGGGCCTCCGGCGGCGCCCGATAACGTTTGTTGGCCGTGAGCGATATCCGGGCGGTCCTCCTCGACCTCGGCGGCGTCTTCTACCTGCCTGACCATGAGCACATGCTCCGCGCGCTCGACCGGCTCGAGGTCGCGATGGAGCGCGACCGCCTCGACGAGGCGCACTACCGCGGCGTCGCCGCCATCCGCCACGACCCGAGCGACAACCACTGGCACGCCTACAACCGCGCGTACGCGCGCGAGTGCGGCGTGAATGACGACGGCCTCGACACTGCCCTGACCGTGCTCCTCGAGGAGTTCGGACGGGGCGACGTCTGGACGCGGGTCATCCCCGGGGCTCGGGTCGCACTGCAAGAGCTGAGCGATCTCGGCCTCGCGCTCGCGGTCGTGTCGAACGCCGACGGCACCGTCGAGGCGCAGCTCCTCGCCGACGGGATCTGCCAAGTCGGCCCGGGTCCGGGAGTCCCGGTCGCGACGGTGCTCGACTCGGCCATCGTGAGCATCTCCAAGCCGGACCCGGCCATCTTCCAACTCGCGCTTGAGGCGGTCGGGGTAGACGCCGCCCACGCGGTCTTCGTCGGTGACACGCCCAACGTGGACGTGAAAGGCGCGCACGCCGCGGGCGTCGCGCCGATCCTCGTCGACCCCTACGACCTGCACCCCGACATCGGGTGCCCCCGCGTGCGATCCTTAGCCGAGGTACCGGCGCTCATCCGAACCTGGAACTAACCCCCTGATCGAGGTCGCGCCATCGGCGGCGTCGCGCCGGACGCCCGGCCCGACCGCACGCCGATCGGCTCCCATTAGGATCCCGCTCCCCGGAGTTCGCACTGCTCTGCCTTGGAGGCGCGCGCATGCCCGAGATCCTCGACATCTCGACCGAGGACTGCACCGTCGAGCGCGACGGACCAGTCGTCGTCATCACCATGAACCGCCCCGAGAAGAAAAACGCGCTGAGTCCGACGATGCTGGTCGGGCTCGCCGACGCCTACTCGTACGTTGACGACACCCCTGACGTCCACGCCGCGGTGCTGACCGGCGCGGGCGGCAGCTTCTCGTCGGGCATGGATCTGACCGCGATGAACCAGCCACGCAGCGAATACGTCGAGCGGCGCATGAAAGAGGAGCCCAACCTGCATTGGAAGGGTCTGCTGCGCGACTACCGGTGCTCCAAGCCCATGATCGCCGCGGTCGAGGGATTCGCGGTGGCGGGCGGCACCGAGATGCTGCAAGGAACCGACATCCGGATCGCCGGCGAAGGAGCCATCTTCGGCGTGTGGGAAGCCAAGCGCGGCCTGTTCCCCCTCGGCGGCTCGGCGTGTCGGCTCCCCCGTCAGATCCCGTACACGGTGGCGATGGACATCCTGCTCACCGCCCGACCCGTCACCGCGGAGGAGGCGCTGCGGATCGGGCTGATCGGGCGGGTCGTCCCCGACGGCATGGCCCTCACCGTCGCCAAGGGCGTCGCACGTCAGGTCGCCGAGTGCGGCCCGCTGTCGACGAAGGCGATCCTGCGCGCCTGGCGCGAGACCGAGCACCTCTCCGATGGCGACGCGATGCGACACCAGGACCCGATCGGCTGGGAAGTGTTCGCGAGCGAAGACGCCAAGGAGGGACCGCGCGCCTTCGCCGAGAAGCGCAAGCCGGTCTTCCACGGCCGGTGAGTCCCGAAACCGGCGCGCCCGATCCCGACGCGCCGATGCTGTTGACGCCCGGTCGCGAACAGCTCGCAGCGGCGACCCGGCGACTCCTCGACGCCGTCCTGAGCCTCGACGCGGACGACGCGGTGCTCACGGGCGCGGCGCGGGCGACCGAGCGCGTCGTGGAGGACCTGCGCGTCGCCGGCCGGCCGGTGGCGGGATGGGCGTCGGGCGACCGCGACCGCCACCACGCCGCCTATCTCCCCCGCAGCCCACTGTTCGGCGTCTTGCACCCCGCGGCGGCGCCCTGGACCTGGGACATCCACGACGGCCGCTTCGTCGCCCACGGCACGCTCGGCGCCGCGTTCGAGGGCCCGCCCGGCTACGTGCATGGCGGCTGGGTCGCGTTGATGTTCGACGAGGCGCTCGGCGTCGCCAACGTGGCGGGCGGCCACCCGGGCATGACCGCCCGGCTCACCATCCGCTACCGGCGTCCCACACCGTTGCGGACCGAACTGCGCCTGGAGGCCTGGACCACCGGCCGTCAGGGCCGCCGGATCACCACCGTGGGCACGCTCCACGCCGGCGAGACGCTCTGCGCCGAGGCGGAGGGCCTGTTCGTGGACATCGGCACCGACCGGGCGCTCGAGTACTTCGGGGAGCGGCGGGGCGCGCCCGACCCCGTCGACCCGCTGCCCTAGCGCTTCCGGTCCACCGGTTGAGGTTGCAGATCCTCCACTGTTCGGGGGAGATCGACTTGGCGTAACGGTGGGTCGTCGCCGAGGAACCCCGCGTGTCTTGACCCACGCAGCCAAGACCGACGGCGCGAAGCCTGTCGGGTCTATGGGATGTGCCGCACGAGGTTCTATCGCTGGAAGCAGAACGCGCCGACACCTACCGGCGGGTGGCGTTGATTCCCAAGGCCAAGCGGGCGGCGACCCCGCTCAGGGAGCCAGTCTCGGTCGCACGTGTTCCCCGAGGATCCTGGCGTTTCCGGCATCGCTGGCGTCCACTGGCCCCACGACGACCCATTCGGCGCCGGCCGCGCCGTAGGCGTCGAGTGCGTCGGCGACGCGGGCCGGGCCGCCGGTGATGGCACCCCGGTCGGGCTGGAGCCGCCGGGCCTTCTGGTTCGCGTCGGCGTCGTCGACGCCGAGGACGACGAGCCCACCCCAGGTGCACGCGAACGGCCGCCCGGCCGCGGCCCGTAGCTCGTGAGCGCGCGCCTTGAACTGGTCGGGCGTGCCGCCCCACTGGTTCCACCCATCGGCGAGTTCGGTGGCGACGGCGCGCACCGGGGCGCTGAGTCCGCCGACCCAGACCGGGTAGCCCGCACCGCGGCTCGCGGTCACCGCGTCGCGCAGGCGCTGGATTCGATAGTCGGCGGAGCCGACGGTCACGCCGAAGGCGTCGTTCTCGGCCCGGCTGTGCGAGTCGCCGGCGCCGATCCCGGCCACCAGACGGCCCGGAGCCAGGCGCGCCACGGTCATGAACGCCGCGTGTAGCGACGCGGCCGGACGCAACGACGCACGCGCGACGAGTGTCCCGACCGTGATTCGTTCGGTCGCGGCGCAGACCGCACCGAGCAACGCGACGGGCTCGAGGGCGGGGCGCCGCCGACCCTCGGGGGTGGAGCGGAACAGATGGTCGTAGACGAAGACGCCGTCGACCCCGGCGGTCTCGGCCGCGCGTGCCACCGCGAGGACCGTGCCCGGATCCGACACGAACGATGGGAGGGTCAGGCCGACCTTCACCGCGCGAGGTCGCGGGCGAGCGCCGCCGCGCCGACGACACCCGCGCGTTCGCCGAGGGCGGCGGCGACGATCGGGATCGCGGGCCGGTAGCGCCATCCCTCGAGATGGGCGCCGAACGCCTCCCGCAGCGGTCCGAGGAGCACATCGCCGAGCTCGACCAGACCGCCGGACACGACGATGAGCTCGGGGTCGACGATGTTGGCGAGGCCAGCGAACCCGAGCGCGACCTGACGGGCGTACACCGCCAGGAGGTCGCGCCCGTCCGCGTCGCCGGCCGCGGCGGATTCGCCGACGTGGACGCCGGTGACCGCGCTCGCGTCGCCGCCGGCGCGGGCGAGCACGTTCGGCGCCTCGCCGGCGAGGACCCGGGCCCGGGCGAGCTCGCCGAGCGCGCTGCCGGAGGCTGCGGTCTCCCAGTGTCCCGGCTCGCCGCATGCGCACGTGGGGCCGAGGGGGTCGAACTGCCAGTGGCCTACCTCGGCAGCGAATCCGTGTGCGCCGCGAACGATGTGACCGTCGCTGATGATGCCCCCACCGACGCCGGTGCCGAGCGTGATGACGAGCCCGTGCGAGATGCCGCGCGCCGCGCCGTGGCAGAGCTCGCCCCAGGCGGCGACGTTGGCGTCGTTGTCGACCACCACCGGTACGCCGAGGCTCTGGGTGAGGATCTCCTGGAGGGGCACTCGGATCAGCTTCGGGATGTTGGGTGCGTAGTGCACGGCACCGCTCCGGTCGACGAGTCCCGCCGCGCCGACACCGACCGCGGCGAGGTCGGGACGGGCAGCGCGGAGGCGGCCGACCAGTTCCACGATCGTTTCGTGGAGCGCCGGCCATTCCAGAGGGGTCGGCGATCGTTCCTCGGCGAGGACCCGCGCGTCGCGATCGACGACCGCCACGCGGACGTTCGTGCCGCCGAGGTCGATCCCGACCGTCGGCGATGCGCTCGGGGTCACTCCGTACGGTCGATGGGGTGCACCGTCGCGGTGGTCCCCGGGGTCTCCTCGGCGGGACGGTGCAGGTCCTGCTGCTCCTCGACCGCCCGCTCCGCCGCGTCGACGATGGTGTGCGCGGCGAGCAGCAGCTCCTGAGCGGCGCGCACGACGTGCTCCGCGACCTCAGGTCCCGATTCGAGCAACGCGTTGACGAGCGACTCGAGCGCGGTGGGCGGCGGACGCCCCGGGCCGTCGTCGTCTCGGTCGGCGAACTCGGGTTCGGGCTTGGCCTGGACCGCCTCCTCGTTCGGAACCGCTTCCGTCATGGCTTGTCCTCCGGTGGCGGGCGCCCGCCCTGGTGCAACTCGGCGCCCCGAGGTGGGGTCAGGCAGGGCTGCGTTCGGCCTCGCGCTTGAGCTCTCGGAGCGCGGTGCCCATGATCATGCGGGCCGCTTGGCGCTTGATGAGCCCCGGCAGCGGGATTGACACGTCGATGGTGAGATCGTAGGTCACCCGCGTGCCGTCCCCGTCGGGCTCGAACCCGTACCGGCCGTCCAAGCGGTGCAGCTTGTCGCTCTCGACCAGCTGCCAGGAGAACGCGCCGGGCGCGTCGCCATAGTCGTAGGCCAACACGTAGCGGATGCTCTGGCCGAGGCCCGCCGCCCGGTACTCCACCTTCGAGCCGCGACCCTCAGCGTCGCGCTCGAGCACGTCGACGTGTTTCACGTCCCGGGCCCAGTCGGGGTACCGGCCGAAGTCGACCGCGACCGCGTAGCAGCGCTCGGGGGACGCCGCGACGCTGGTGCGCTCGTGTGCCTCGTCGGCCATGGGGTCTATCGAAGCAAGTGCCCGGCGCGCCGCGCAACCTGGCTTTAGGCCTGGCCCGGGCGGGGCGGGAACGTGCCGTGGCGTGCCCCCCAGAGGCCGATCAGACCCAGCGGCAGCATGGGCATCAGGATCCCGAACGCGTCGGCGGTGCCGGTCCCGGCGCCGACGGCGACGGCGAGGCCGAGCGCCCAGAACAGCTGGGCCCGCACGGGCTTGGGGACGGGTCCCTGGACCAGGAACATCGACGACACGACGATGTCGTCGCCGTGGGCGCTGCGGGCGACCGCGACCGCGAACGCCCAGGCCCACACGGCCATCCCGACGACGAATAGCGTCAGCGCGAGGCCCAACGCGACCGGCTTGAGCGCCGAGGCTCCGAGCGCGAGCGGGATGGCAGTCGCGGCGAAGATCGCGTCGGACATCCAGGACGCGACGACGATGCGGCGTCCCTCGTACGGCTCCGTCACGCGCTGAGCGTACCGGGCGGTCGTCAGCCGATCGGGTCGAGCCCGGCGAAGTCTCCGGCGGCGAGGCGGGCGAGGCGCGCCGCGAGCACGTCGTAGCTGAAGTCGCGCGTCGCGCGGGCACGAGCGGCGGTGCCGAGCCGCTGGCGGAGACTGTCGTCGGCGAGCAGCGCCTCGATCGCGCGTCGGACCGCGGCGGCGTCGGTCGGATCGACGACGCGACCCGTCTCACCGTCGAGGACCGCCTCGTGGGAGCCGCCGCTGCGCCCCGCCACCGCCGGCACGCCGCACGCCGCGGCTTCGAGGAACACGATGCCGAACCCCTCGGCCTCGAGGCCCGCCCACCGGTCGCGGCACAGCATCGCGAAGACGTCAGCGGAGCCGTACAGCGCGGGGAGCTCATCGGCCGGGACGCGTCCGAGGAGATGCGCACGGGGCCCCAGCCGTCGCGCTCGAGTCTCGAGCCGGCGGCGGTCCCGGCCGGTGCCGGCGATGGCCACCTGGACGTCGTCGAGACCGGCGACGGCGTCGAGCAGCACGTCGAAGCCTTTGCGGGGCACGAGGCGGCTCACGCCGAGGACGAGGGGCTGATCGGGATCCAGGCCGTGGCGGAGTCGCGCCGCGCGGCGGGTGGCGGGGTCGACGGGCACGAACCGGAGGGGGTCGACGCCGGGCGGGATCAGGAGGGTCCGGACCGGCTCGCCGGCGACGCGTGCCACCTGGCGCGCCGCGAACTCCCCCGCTGCGACAACCCCGACCGCGCCGCGCAGCACGCGACGGGCGAGCCGCCCGGTGACGGGCAGTCGCCCGTAGACGGTGACCTCGGCGCCGTGGGTGACGACCACCGCGGGCGCGGCGCGGAGACGGCGCGCGACGTGACCGAGCGGCAGCATCGGGTCGAGGAACACGACGCCGGCCCCGACCTCGGTCGCGAGTGCGTCGATGCGTCGCGCCAGCGCGGCGGTCGGCACGAGGAAGCGGGCGTGGGTCCGCTCGACCCGGAAGGCCTGCGCGGCGTCCCAGGCGGGCGCGCCGTCGTACGCGGTGGTGAGCACCGTGGTCTCCTCGGGGGGGAGGCGGCGCCACAGCTCGTAGAGATATGACTGGATCCCTCCCACCTTGGGCGGGAAGTCGTTGGTGACGAGGAGCGAGGGCGCCATCGGGCGATCGCGCCGGTCAGAGGTCCAGCGTGGCGCCGGGGGTGATGCTGGCGCGGCGCAGGATCTTCGCCTTCATCTGCGTCAGGACGTCACGGGGGGCGAGCGCGATCTCGCGGGCGACCGCCATCGCCTCGTCGAGGAGGTCGCCGGCCGCCACCACGCGGCTGACGAGACCCAGGGTCAGGGCGTCGGGCGCGTCGAGGGTTCGACCGGTCAGAGCGAGATCGCGGGCCCAGGCCCCACCCACGAGGTCGTGGAGCGGCCCGTAGACGACCTGGCTGAAGCGGTGCTCGGGATGCGCGAAGCGTGCCGTCTCACTCGCGAGCCGCACGTCGCACATCACGGCCAGGTCGAAGCCACCCCCGAGCGCGGCCCCGCCGACCGCCGCCACCGTCGGGAGTGGGAACGTCAGCAGGTCGCGGTGCCAGCGATCGCTGGAGGCCCAGAGCTCCTCGGCGAGGTCGGCGACGGCGAACTCCTCGAGGTCGAACCCGGCGCTGAAGACCTCGTCGCCGCCGGTGATCACCACAACTCGCAGGTCGTCGTCGACCCCGAGGCTCTCGAGCGCGTCGCTCATCTCGTCGCGCAGCGCGATCGAGAGCGCGTTGCGCTTCTGGGGACGCTGCAAGCGGAGCACGGCGACGCCCGACTTGTCGGGGCCCGAGACCGAGATGAGTGCCATGTCGACTAGTCCTTCCCGCGCATCTCGGCGAGCGCGTCTTCGAATGGCGTCGCCTCGGCGATCAGCCGTCGGAGCTGCATGAGCGGGCGGGGCCGGTTGAATGCGACCGCGCCGACCAGGCGGCCGTCGCGGCCGACCGCGGCGACGAAGCGATGCTCGTCCAGTGAGCCCTCCACGATCTCGATCCGGTCGTCGCCCCGTACGACGCCCGCGACCTGAATCTTGACGTCGTATTGGTCGGACCAGACAAACGGCACCGGGTCGAAGGGCTCCGCCCCGGCGTCGAGGAGCAGCCGCCGCGCCGAGTACACGCCCTGCTCCGCCGCGTTCGTCCAGTGCTCGAGGCGCATCAGCTCTCCACCGAAGCGCGGGTTGGGCCAGCGCGCCACGTCGCCGGCGGCGACGATCCGCGGCGCGGCGAGGCAGGTCTCGTCGCACACGATCCCGTTGTCGACCTGGAGACCCGACCCCGCCAGCCAGTCGGTGGCCGGCCGGACGCCGATCCCGACCACGACGACGTCGGCGTCGACCATCGTGCCGTCGTCGAGGCGGACCCCCTCGACTCGATCGTGGCCCTCGAAGCCGGCTACGCCGGTTCCGAGCCGCAGGTCCACCCCGTGGAGGCGGTGGAGGGCACCGAGGGCGCCGCCGAGCACCGGGCCCAGGCCCCGAACCATCGGCGACGGGAGCGCCTCGAGCAACGTGACGGCCAACCCGCGCCGCCGGCAGGTCGCGGCCACCTCGGCGCCGATGAACCCGGCGCCGACGACGACCACCGCTGGGTCGTGCTCGAGCTCGGCCCGCAACGCCAGACTGTCGTCGAGGGTGCGCAACACGTGGATGCCCGCCAAGGGTGGTGTCCCGGGCAGCGTGCGGGGCACCGACCCGGTGGCCAGCACCGCGCCGTCGAACGCGATCCGCTCCCCGTCGGCCAGGGTCAGGGTGCGCGACGCGACATCGAGGGCCGAGGCGGGCCGGCCGAGACGCCAGTCGAGATTGAGCTCGTCGTAGGGGCCGCGGCGCAACGCGGTCTGGTCGGCCTCCCACTCCCCGGCGAGGAGCTGCTTCGACAGCGGCGGCCGGTCGTACGGGAGATGCTCTTCGGCGCCCACCATCACGAGGCGCCCGCTGAAGCCGACCGACCGCAGCTCCTCGGCGGCGCGCAGGCCAGCCAGCGCGGCGCCGACGACCACGATCGTCGAAGCATCGTCGAAGGCCGCCACGGCGGGCGACGTTACCCGGGTGGCCCCGGACTGCGACCCGAGACCCCTTACACATCAGGGGAACTCGCCCGATTACTGACTGCCGTGTCATCCTTTCCCGCCCCGCGCTCCCAACGGAGCCCGTCCTCGAAGAGACGCTCGATGCCCCGAACCGCAGTGCTCGACGTGAGTGGCCGCCCGCTGCGGCTGCGAGACGTGGACCTCGACACGTTCCTGCACCCCGCGACCGTGGCGGTCATCGGCGCGTCGGAGACCCCCGGCAAGCCCAACAGCGCGATGACGCTCCGAATCAAGCAGTGGTCCGACGAGCACGACGCGTCGTTCTTCCCCGTGCACCCGGTCTACGAGGCGGTGCTCGGGGCCCGCTGCTACGCCACGATCGACGACGTGCCCGGCGACGTCGACCTGGCGGTGATCCTGACCGGACGCGCGGTGGACTCCTTCGAGGAGGTCGCGGCCCGCAAGGCCAAGTTCGCGGTGATCTTCGCAGCGGGGTTCTCCGAGGTCGGCCGCGACGGCGAGGCCCTCGAGGCGCGCCTCGCCGAGCTGATCCGAGCCAACACAACCCACCTCCTCGGCCCGAACACGAACCTGAACGCCTTCTCGGAGTTCCGCGACGACCTCCCGGGGCCCGCGATCGCGCTGATCACCCAGAGCGGCCATCAGGGTCGCCCCGTCTTCCAAGGCCAAGAGCTCGGGATCGCGCTCTCGCACTGGGCGCCGACCGGCAACGAGGTCGATCTCGAGTTCGCCGACTTCGCCCGATACTTCGCCGACCAGCCCGACGTGGGGGTCGTCGCGGCGTACATCGAGGGCTTCAAAGACGGACGGTCGCTCATGCTGGCCGCCGACCATGCGGCCCGGCTGCGCAAGCCGCTGGTCGTCGTGAAGGTCGGACGGACCGACGAGGGCACCTCGATGGCAATGGCCCACACCGGGCACCTCACCGGCTCGGACGCGGTCGTCTCGGCCGTGTTCCGTCAGCTCGGGGTGACACGCGTCGACGGTCTCGACGAGCTGCTCGACACCTCCGCCGCATTCGCCCGCACCAAACCACCCCGGGGTGACGGCATCGGGATCTACGCCATCTCGGGCGGCACCGGCGCCCACATGGCCGACCTGGCCGCCGCCGCCGGCCTGCGCCTCCCCCGGCTGACCGCCGCCACCCAGCGGGCGCTCCACGACGGGCTCATCCCGAGCTACCTGCGAGTGTCGAACCCGGTCGACTGTGGCGGCCCACCGGTCACCACACCGGCCGGACGCCGAATCCTCGAACTGATCCTCGCCGACCCCAACATCGATCTGTTGGTGTGCCCGATCACCGGCGCGGTCGAGATGATGAGCCGGCCGCTGGCCCGCGACCTGGTCGCCGTGGCCGCCACCACCGACAAGCCGATCTTCGTGGTGTGGGGCTCGCCCGTGGGGACCGAGCGGGCCTACACCGAGGTGCTGCTCGGGTCGCAGCTGCCCCTGTTTCGGACGTTCCACAACTGCGTGCAAGCCGTGCGGGCCGTGCTCGACTACGCCGGGTTCGCCAAGCGCTACCGGTCGGCGTTCACCGACGCGCCGACCGAGGCGCTCCCCGCCGCCCGGCGCGTCCGTCGTCTCCTCGGCGAGGCACCCCGCAGCGGGGCGCTCTCCGAGCTGGCCTCGAAGCAGGTGCTGCAGTCGTACGGGGTGAAACCCAGCCGGGACCGGCTCTGCACCAGCACCGCCCAGGCCGTCGCCGCGGCGGCGCAGCTCGGCTATCCGGTCGTCATGAAAGCCTGCTCGTCGGCCCTGGTCCACAAAAGTGACCTGGGGCTCGTCGCGGTCGGGGTCGCGACCGCGACGGAGGTGCGGGCGACGTTCGCCGACCTGCAGCGGCGCGCCGCGCGCGCCGTGGGCCGGCGGGGCCACGTCGACGGCGTCCTGGTGTGCGAGATGGTCCGCGGCGGCGTCGAAATGGTGGTCGGCGTCTCCCAAGACCCACTGTTCGGGCCGGTGGTCATGTGCGGGATGGGCGGCGTGTTCGTCGAGGTCCTCCACGACGTGAGCTTCCGGGTCCCGCCCTTTGGTCGCGACGAGGCGGAGCGCATGGTGCGCGAGCTGCGGGCCTTCCCGATCCTCGAAGGGATCCGCGGCGCCAAACCAGCCGACCTCGACGCGCTCCTCGACGTGATCCTGCATGTAGAACGTTTGGCGATGGATCTCGCCGGCCCGGCTACACCGGACGGCATCGCCGAGCTCGACATCAACCCGCTCGTAGTACGGCCCCGCGGCGCGGTGGCCCTGGACGCCTTGGTGGTGCGCAAGTGACCGACAACATCGACGAAGAGCTGCAAGCCCGAGTCGAGGACCAGGTCCTCTGGCTGACCTTGAACCGACCCGAGGCCGGGAACGCGATCACCCCCGACGTCCGCAACCGCATGATCGAGCACCTCAGCGCGGCGAACGAGTCACTCGAGATCCGCGCCGTCGTGCTCACCGCCGCCGGTGAGCGTCATTTCTGCACCGGCGCCGACCTGCGCGCCGGGCGGGCCGCCCCCGCACCGAGGCCCGAGGGTGCGCCGGAACGGGTCGCGGGTGAGGCGGCCCGCATGATCCGGACCGGCATCCAGCGCCTCATCGGCGCCATGCTCGACTGTGAGAAGCCGATCATCGCCGCGGTGAATGGCACCGCGGCCGGGGGCGGCGCGGCGATGGTCCTGGCGTCAGATCTCGTGATCGCCGCCGAGCACGCCCGACTCATCCAGGTCTTCGTCCGGCGCGGGCTCATCCCCGACGGGGGCGGAACGTACCTGCTGCCCCGCCTGGTCGGTCTCCAACGGGCCAAGGAGCTGGTCTTCTTCGGCGACGACCTCGCGGCGCCCGACGCCGAGCGCATCGGGCTCGTCAACAAGGTGGTGCCCGGCGCGGAGCTCGAGGCCACGGCGCGGGAGTGGGCCGGACGCCTCGCGCAGGGCCCGACCCGCACCATCGGGTTCGCGAAGCGGCTCCTGAACCGGTCGCTCGACACCGATCGGGCGACGATGTTCGAAGAGGAATCGCTCTTCGTCGAGATGGTCACCGGCACCGTCGACTCGACGGAGGGCATGGCGGGCTTCCGGGAGCGTCGCCCCAGCGAGTTCCGGGGCTGGTAGCGATGGCGCAGTCCATCCGCGACCAGGTCGCGATCGTCGGGATCGGCCAGACCGCCTTCGGCAAGGGCCTCGCCGACAGCGAGCTCTCGCTGGCCTGCCAGGCGATCAGCACCGCGCTCGACGACGCGGCGATCGCGCCCGGCGAGGTCGACGGCCTGGCGTCGTACACGATGGAGCTGAACCGCGAGGTCGACGTGGCCCGCAACGTCGGGCTCGGGGACCTCACGTTCTTCTCCCAGGTCGGGTACGGCGGCGGCGCGGGTTGCGGCACCGTCTTGCAAGCCGCGATGGCGATCGCGACCGGCCAGTGCCACGTGGCCGTGGCGTGGCGGGCCCGCAAGCGGGCCGCGAAGACGAGCCGACCGTGGGCCCAGGTGCCGGCGCGGCTCGCCGACCACTGGCAGTGGAGCCGCCCGTTCGGGCTGTTGCGCCCCGTCGACGAGGTGGCCATGCTCGCCCGGCGCTACCTGTACGAGTACGGGGGGAGCCGCGACCAGCTCGCCAACGTGGCGCTCGCCTTCCGCAAGCACGCCAACCGGAACCCGGCCGCGACTATGTACGACAAGCCGCTCTCGCGCGAGGAGTACCTCAACGCGCGCTGGATCTCCGAGCCGCTGTGCCTCTTCGACAACTGTCTGGAGACCGACGGTGCGCTCGCCATCGTGCTCGCCCCCGCCGAGCGGGCCGTGGACTTGCCGCATCGGCCGGTGCTCGTCCACGCCGCCGCGCAGGGACTCCCCCGCCAACACCAGACGATGATCAACTACTTCAACGACGACCCGCTCGAAGGTCCGTCGTGGGCGGCGGCCCGCCAGCTGTGGCGCGGCGCTGAGTTCGGCCCCGCCGAGGTGAAGGTCGCCCAGATCTACGACGCGTTCAGTCCGCTCGTTCCCCTGTCGCTCGAGGGCTACGGCTTTTGCGGCCGGGGCGAGGGTGGCGCCTTCACCGAGGGCGGGGCGCTCGAGTGGCCCGACGGTCGGCTCCCGACGAACACCAGCGGCGGCGGGATGTCCGAGGCGTACGTTCACGGGTTCAACCTGGTGCTCGAGGGGGTCCGCCAGATGCGCGGCACGTCCACCAGCCAGGTCGACGGGGCCGACACCTGCCTCGTGACGAGCGGCGAAGGGGTGCCGACCAGTGCCCTGCTGCTCCGGAACTAGGAGGCGAGCCGTGGAAACCGGGTTCGTGCTGCCCGACCTCGAGGCCGAGGACACCGCCGAGTTCTGGGCCGCGTGTCAGCGCGGCGAGCTCGTGGTGCAGGAATGCGCCGGCTGTGGGCGGTGGCGCTTCCCGCCCCGGCCCATGTGCCCGCATTGCCGGTCGCTCGAGGTCCGCTGGGTCGCGACGTCGGGCCGGGCGACCGTGTGGTCCTTCGTGGTGCCCCACCCGCCCCTGTTGCCCGCCTACGGCGAACTTGCCCCCTACAACGTGGTCGTCGTCGCCCTCGACGAGGACGCGACGATCCGCATGGTCGGGAACCTGGTCGCGACGCCCGAGGGACCGATCAACGAGGTTGATCCGACGACGATCGAGATCGGCGAGCCGGTCCGGGTCGTCTTCGCATCGGTCGAGGACGTGATGCTGCCCCGCTGGATGCGGGCGCCGAAGGGCTGAGAAGAGCATGAAGCCCGGCTCTGGGGGGAAGAGCCGGGCTTCATGACATGGGTCGGCGCGGGCGGGGAAACCCGCCCGGGGCGCCGACGTCAGATGGTGGTTGCCAGGGTGCTCAGGCGGCTTGGCGCTCGAGGTCGTCGCTGGACGTCTCGTGGCGCAGCCCGGCCAGGGTCCGCTCCCAGCGCAGTTGGGATGCGATCCAGGCCAGTGCCCGTTCCCGCTCTCGTACGCTTGTGCCCATGGGCCCTCTCCTCGCTTTCACATCCCGAACTTGTGCCTTTGTACACATGGTCGAGTGTGTTGACTCAGATAGTATCTACTCGTACGGTAGTCACTGTCAAGGTTCGTGACCAAGGTCACACCGCTCGGCCGGCTCGGCCGGGCATCCTGGCATCACCCATGAGCAGCCTCCCCACCGAGCCCTGGCGCATCGACGACCTCGCCCACCGGGCCAGGGTCACGGTCGACACCGTGCGCTACTACCAGCGGGAGGGGCTGATGCCCGACGGGCAGCGGGCGGGACGCGTCAAGCTCTACGGTCCGGCACACCTCGAGCGCCTCGACCGCATCCGGGACCTCCAGGGCCGAGGCTTTTCGCTCGCCGCGATCCGGGCCCTGCTCGGCACCGGCCGCCAGCACCTCGTCGAAGGGATCTTCGCTGACCGCGACGACGGGGTGGCGTACAGCCTCGACGACCTCGTGGAGCGCTCCGGCATCGACCCCGGGCTCTGCGCGGCGATCCGGGCGGCCGGATTGCTGCGCGACCCGACCGAGTACGGGCGCGACACGTACGACGGCGAGGACCTCGACCTGGTCCAGACGATGGCCGAGCTGCACCGGATGGGAATCCCCACCGCGGCGCTCGTCGAGATGGGTCGGCTCTACGCCGAGGGCGTGGAGGCCATGCAGCGCGCCGTGGTCGACCTCTTCACGGCCGGCGGCGCCCTCGAGTGGGCACCCGGCGAGTTCGAGGAGTTCCAGGCCGCGTCGGCGGGCAGCTCATCCGACATCTTGCCGAAGGCGCGGCGCGTCGTGGACTACCTCCACCACCGGACCATCCAGCGCCTCACCCTCGACGCGATCGAGCAGCTGCCCATCCCGCCGCCCGACGTCTCGGACTAGACGTCGAGGTGCCAGATGCGCGCCGCGTTCTCCCCGATGATCTTGGCCTTCTCATCGTTGGGGATGTGACCCATCGTGTCCTCAATCGACTTGCGCGAGTACGGCCAGTCGTTGCCGTGGTGCGGGTAGTCGCTCGACCACATGATGTTGTCGACCCCCGCCGCGTGGCGGAGCGCGATGCCTGACCGGTCAGTGATGAACGTCGCCGCGTTGTTCCGGTACCAGTAGGAGGACGGCGGCTCCTTGATCGGGAGGTCGCCCCAGACCCGGTTCCGCCAGTACCGATCGTCGATCGACTCGATGAGGTGCGGGATCCAGCCCACGCCGGTCTCGATCCAGCACATCTGCAACTCCGGGAAACGCTCATAGACCCCGCTGAAGATCATCTGGGTGATGCTCCCCGCGCACATCGAGAACACATGACTCATGCTGCCGATGGCCTTCGCGCGTGTGGCTTCGCTCGTCATGTCATAGAGCGCATTCCCCGACGCCGCGGCCGCTTTGCGCGCCGAGGCGCGCTGCCTCCGGCTGACGATGTTGATGTGCACCGCGACCGGGATCCCCTCGTCGACCGCCGCGGCCCAGAACGGGTCGTCGTCCATCGAGAGGTTCTCGTTGCCCGACGGCCAGTTCGAGATGATGACGCCCTTCGCGCCGCGCGCCTTTGACTTGCGCAGCGCGTCGATGGCCTGGTCGACACCGAGCGATGGGATCTGAGCAAGACCGATCAGACGTTTCGGGTCCGGCGCGCAGAACTCCTCGAAGAGGAAGTTGTTGTACGCCTCGACACCGGCGAGCACGAAATCGTCGTCGTCGTCACCGAGGAAGTGACTCAACGTGCGCTGGGGCGGGTACAGGACCTCGGCGCGGACACCGTCGATGTCCATGTCCTTGAGCCGCTCGGAACCGTTGTAACAACCGGTGCGCGCTTCCTCGTACGTGACCCCGTACCAGCGGAAGTGATCCCAGGGCATCCCCGGCGTCGACACGAGACCGATCGGGTCGGGCTGCCCGCCCACCGCGGTCAGCCAGGCGTCGCCGCCCGCGGGATCCTTCACCAGCTTGGGTGCCTTGTCCTGGTAACGCTCCGGTAGCCAGTTCGTCCAGATGTCCGGTGGCTCCAGGATGTGGCAGTCGGCGTCGACGACGCGGACTTCAGACATCGGCTCCTCCACAGGCTCGTCCGTCGCGAGGCCCACAGTAGGCTGACGTTGGCGTCAGCAAAAGTTCTCGCGGGGGACCCGTTCGACCGACCCCCGCCCGCGGCCCAGGAGGACCACGTGGCGACGGCCTTGCTCGAAGGAGTGCAGGTCGTCGACCTCGCCGGGGAGCCGGCGGCCCTGGCCGGCCGTCTCCTCGCCGACCTGGGCGCCGAGGTCGTCCTGGTCGAGCCTCCCGGTGGCCATCCGCTGCGGGATCAGCCCGAGCGGTTCGCCGCCTGGGCGGCCGGCAAGGCCAGCCTCACCGTGGCCGGCCCCGACGACCCCGCCCTCGGCGCCGTGCTCGCCGGCGCGGACATCGTGATCGACACCCCGGGCTTCCCGGGGGCCCTCGAGCTCGACCCGAGCCGGGCGCCGGACGCGGTCTGGGTCAGCGTGACACCCTTCGGCGGCACGGGACCCCGCGCCGGCTGGCGGGCCAGCGACCTCGGCGTCATGGCGGCCAGCGCCAACATGTACTGCACCGGGGACCCCGACCGGGCGCCGGTGCGCTGCACCGAACCGTCGGGCTACGCGCACACCGGCCCCGAAGCGGCGTTCGCCGCCTTGACCGCGCGCTGGACCGCCCAGCCCCAACGGGTCGATCTCTCCATGCAAGAGACCGTCTTTGTGGCGAACATGGGCACGCCAGCCCGCTTCCCCCAGACCGGGTTCCGCGGCGTGCGACGCGGGGCGAGCATCGGACGCACGCGCGAGATCTGGCCGACGAAGGACGGGTTCGTGTCCTTTGGGCTGCGGGGCGGCAAAGCGCGCGTCCCGAGCTTGACGCTCATCACCCGTCTGGTCGCCGAGGCCGGCGTCGACGGCGCCGCGCTCGAAGCCCAGGACTGGTCCACCTGGTCGCCCAACAGCGCGGATGAAGCCGTCCTGCGGGCGGTCGAGGCTCCCATCGCGGAGTACTTCGCCCTCCACACCATGCAAGAGCTCTACGACGTCGCGTGCGAGACGAACCTGATGCTGGCGCCGGCCAACTCGCCGCGCGAGATCCTCGCCAGTCGCCAACTCGCGGCGCGCGGATTCTTCGCACCGGTCGGGGACGTCGCGGCGCTCCCCGCGTCGTTCGTGCAGGTCCGCTCCCCCGGCGACGCCGTCCAGCGGGTGGCGCCGCGACGCCCCGCCCCGACGACACCCGGCACGGGAACCCCGCCGGGATGGCATCCGGCCCCCCGCGCCGCACGTGCCGCGCCGACCCCGACCGTCGGCGCGTGGAGCGGGGTGCACGTCTTGGAGTTCGGGTCCGGCGCGGCCGGCCCCATCGCCACCCGCTACTTCGCCGAGCACGGCGCAACCGTGCTGCGCGTCGAGTCCCGGAGCCGTCCCGACTTTCTCCGCGTCTACGCGCTCGGGCCGGACAACCCCCACGGTCTCGAAGGCGCGCCCATGTACGACGCGCTCAACGTCGGGAAGCGCAACGTCACGTTCAACCTCAAGGACCCCGACGCCGTCGCGCTGGTCCGACGCCTCGTCGTCGAGTGGGCCGACGCGGTGGCCGAGAACTTCGCACCCCGAGCCATGAAGGGCTTCGGGCTCGACTACGACTCGCTCGTCGAGCACAAACCCGATCTCGTCATGATCAGCGCCTGCCTGAACGGCCAAACCGGACCCCACAAGGACTACCCCGGCTTCGGCGGCCAAGGTGCCGCGCTGTCGGGCTTCAACTGGCTGACCGGCTGGCCCGACCGGGAACCGCTCGGGCCCCACGGCACCATCACCGACTCGCTGGCGCCGCGCTTCGTCGCGACCGCGCTCGCCGCGGGCCTCGACTACCGGCGCCGAACCGGGCGCGGCGTCTACCTCGACCTCGCCCAGGTCGAGGCCGGCACCTTCGCGCTCTCCCCGTGGCTCGTCGCCGCGCAGACCGACGGGGTCGTCGGCGTCCGCGACGGCAACCGCTCCCCCCGGGCGGTCCCCCACGGGGCATTCCCATGCGCCGACGAGGACGGCGTCGGCGACCGGTGGGTCGCCATCGCCGCCTGGGACGACGCCGCCTGGAGCGAGCTCGCCCGCGTAATCGGGTTGGACGACGCGTCGCTGGCGCAGCTCGCGGCACGGGCGGGTCGCGTCGACGAGATCGAGGCCGCGGTCTCCGCCTGGACCCGGTCACGACGGCGCGACGAGGTCGCGGCGCTGCTGCAGGCCCGCGGCGTCGAGGCCGTGCCGGTCGAGGACTTCGGCGACGTCCACAACGACCCCCAAGTCGCGGCCCGGGGCCACTTCGTTCCTCTCGTGCACCCGGTCATGGGCCCCGGGCTCTACGAGCACAACGGCTTCCGGCTCTCCGGGGCCGCCTCCGGCTACGACCGGGCCGGCCCGACGCTCGGACAGGACAACGCCTGGGTGCTCAGCGAGCTGCTCGGCCTCGACGACGCCGAGCAGCAGCGCCTGCGCGACCAGGGCGCCCTCGAGTGACGCCCGGCGACGTCAGGCCGGCATGACCGAGCCGCCGTCGACACAGAGCACCTGACCGGTCACCAGCTCGGCGTCGTCGCTCGCGAAGAAGAGCGCAGTACCGGTGAGGTCCCAGGCGTCGAGCTTGCGCTTCATCGCGCTCATCATCGGCAGCATGTCGATCACGCTGTCGGGGACAATCTTCTTCGTCGCCTCCGTCATCGTGACGCCCGGGGCGATGCAGTTCACGGTGATCCCGTACTGACCCAGCTGGCCGGCGAGCAGCTTCGTGAGCCCGACCACACCCCACTTCGTCTGGCTGTAGCTGAACGCCGCGACTTCGTGGAAGTCGCTCTGGGGGACCATGTTGTACAGGTAGGCCGCCCCCGAGGACTGGTTGACGATCCGACCGCGGTGCTGTTCGACCATGTGCGGTGAGCAGGCCCGCGCCATGAGCCACGCCCCGTGGAGGTTCACCGAGAACACGGTGCGGAGGTAGTCGTAGTCGTTGCGCTCGTTGTCGATGTCGTAATACAGCGCCGCGTTGTTGATCAAGATGTCGATCTTCCCGAAGTGCTGCTTCGTGGCGGCCGCGCAGTCGAGCGCGGACTGTTCGTCGGAGATGTCGGTTCTCACGAACTCGACGTCGCCTGTGCCGTCCAGGTGGCGCATGGCGGAGGCGGCCCGCTCCTCGTTGATCTCCGCCACCACGACCTTGGCTCCCTCCTGGAGGAAGCGCTCGGCGTAGGCGAGCCCGATGCCCTGGCCTGCTCCGGTGATGATCGCAACCCTGTCCTCGAGTCGACCCATGCCGCTCCCCTCTCGTGCTGGCGCCGAACCGCTCAACCCTTGCGGGTCCGGCCGATCAAGTTGAACTTCTCGGTGACGACCGGCTCCTTCGAGCCTTCGTCGCGCCACGTCGTTTCGATCACGATGAACGTCATGACGGCCGCGTCGGTCTCCTTCTCGTACAGGTCGACGACCTTGCCCTCCCCTTCCAGCACGTCTCCGACCTCGATCGGACGGTGGTAGTTGAACTCCTGCTCGCCGTGCAGGATCAGCGCGCCCGAGCCGAAGAGCTGGCCCATCACCGCGTGCATCGGGTTCTCGCCGCCGGTCGGGTCCGCGGGCTGGTCCTCGTCCCAGCGGCCCATGTGCTGCATCGCGAACGTGAAGGTGGGCGGCGCCGGGATGGCGTCGAACCCGGCTGCCTTCGCCGCCGCCGGGTCCCGGTAGATCGGGTTGTCGTCTTGGACCGCGGCCGCGAAGAAGCTCACCGGCCCACGCTCGACGCGCACCTTGTACGCGCCGGTTGACTTCCCGATGATGCTCGTGTCGACCGCCATGCGGAGATGCTCCCTGTCGCTCGTTCGGGCCCGTGCTAGTTGACCGGCGCGTCGAGGGCCGCGATACCGTGACGCCAACGTCAGTTTTCAACGAAGCGGGAAGGGCTCGCAAATGGGCATGCTGGACGGCAAGGTCGCGGTCGTCACCGGGGCCGGCAATGGGGTGGGGCGAGGCGAGGCGGTCCTCCTCGCCGAGCACGGAGCGAAGGTCGTCGTCAACGACCTCGGCGGCTCCGTCACCGGTGAGGGTGAGGACCAGCGCGTCGCCGACCAGGTGGTCGACGTGATCAAGAGCCGAGGTGGGGAGGCCGCCGCCAGCTACGACAGCGTGGCCGACCATGAGGGCGCCAAAGGGATCGTCGACACGGCCATCGAGCGGTTCGGGCGCCTCGACGTCCTGGTGAACAACGCCGGCGTGCTGCGCGACCGGATGATGTTCTCGATGAGCCCCGAGGACTTCGACACCGTCCTGAAGGTGCATCTCTACGGCGCCTGGAACACCATGAATCACGCCTCGGCCTATTGGCGCGCCGAGTCGAAGGACGGGCGTCAACCCAGCGGCTCGATCATCAACACGGTGTCGAGCGCCGGGCTCCAGGGCCAGGCCAGCCAGATCAACTACGGCGCGGCGAAGGCCGGCATCGCGGCGATGACGATCATCGCCAGCTTGGAGCTGTCCCGCTACGGGGTGCGGGCCAACTGCATCGGACCCGGCGGCTTCACCCGCATGGTGGGGCAAGCCCGGGCTGACATCGAGGTGAAGAACCCCGAGGACTACACCGAGTTCAACGCCATGAACCCGGCCAACTCGGCGCCGGCGGTGGTGTGGCTGGCCTCCGACGACTCGAAACCCGTCACCGGCCAGGTGTTGCGCATGGTGGGGAACTCGCTCTGCGTCTACGAGCCGTGGCGGATGGGCGAGGAGTTCTACTCGACCGACGCCGAGGGCAACCCGACCCAGTGGGACCCCGCCCAGGTCGGCCACATCCTCGGCCGGTACGTCTTCCGCACCGCGAACCCTGGCATCGACGCTCAGCGCCGAAAGTAGGCGGCTCCATGGGCGCCTTTCCTGACTACGAGACGATCAGCTACGAGGAGCGAGAGGGCGTCGGGTGGGTGACGCTGAACCGCCCCGACCGTTACAACGCCTTCAACTCGCTGATGCAGCGGGAGCTCCACGATTGCTGGCGGGCGCTGCGTTGGCGCGAGTCGGTGCGCTGCGTGGTGCTGACCGGCGCGGGCGAGAAGGCGTTCTGTACCGGAATCGACCGCATGGAGCAGATGGGCGGCGACACCGACGACACGACCGACCCGACCGTGGTCGGGTCGCGGGGCGGCACTCCCTTTCACTTCAACGACCCGGGCGACAACCTCGGTCCGAAGAGCTCGGACCTTTGGAAGCCCGTGATCGCGGCGGTGAACGGCATGGCGTGCGGCGGCGCGTTCTACATGCTCGGCGAGGTCGAGTTCATCATCGCCGCGGAGCACGCCACGTTCTTCGACCCCCACGTCACCTACGGCATGACCGCTGCGTTCGAGCCGATCCACATGCACGACCGCATGCCGTTCGGGGAGATCATGCGCCTCTCCCTGCTCGGCAACTACGAGCGGCTCTCCGCGGCGCGCGCCTACGAGGTCGGCTTGGTGTCACAGGTCGTGCCGGGCGCCGAGCTCGCCGACGCGGCCGGCTGGGCCGCCCAGGCGATCGCCTCGCAGCCTGCGCTCGCGATCCAGGGAACGGTGCGGGCCATCTGGGCGGCCCGGGAGCTCTCGAACCGCCAGGCGGTCGCGCTCGGCTACGCCTTCGTCGGGCTGGGCACCGACCAGGCCTCGATCGCCGAGGGTCAGCAGCTCTTCGAGTCCGGGCAGCGCATCGAGTGGCGGCTCCGCTGAGCCGCCCCGCCGCGACGTTCTGGCCCGGGCGCGGAGCGCGGCGCTGAGCTCGCCGACTCCACGGGTCGCGATCGTCGGGGCCGCGCTCTCCGACTGCGGCCGCGTCGACCACCGCTCCCCCTATGAGCTGCACTTTCAGGCCGCGAGCCGCGCCCTCGCCGACGCTGGACTCACCAAGGACGACGTCGACGGCTTCGCCTCGTCGGGCATGGGCCTGCTCGCCCCGATCGAGATCGCGGAGTACTGCGGGTTGCACCCGACCTGGGTGGACGGCACCCAGGTGGGCGGGAGCACGTGGGAGTTCATGGTCGAGCACGCGCTCGAGGCCATCCAGGCCGGACACGCCGAGGTCGTGGTCCTCGCCTACGGCTCCACGGCGCGGGCCGATCTGCGACGCCAGCACCGTCGGGCGAACCTGTCGTTCGGCGCGCGTGGGCCGGTGCAGTTCGAGGTCCCGTACGGCCACACCCTCATCGCCAAGTACGCGATGACGGCTCGACGCCACATGCACGAGTTCGGCACCACCCTCGACCAGCTCGCCGAGATCGCGGTGTCGACCCGCTACAACGCGTCGCTGAACCCCGAGGCGTATTACCGCGACCCGATCACGATCGAGGACGTCCAGTCCTCCCGGCTGATCGCCGACCCGCTCACCAAGCTGCATTGCTGCATCCGCAGCGATGGTGGCGGCGCCATCGTGTTGACCTCTGAGGCCCGAGCCCGCGACGCGGCCCGTCCCCCGGTGTGGGTGCTCGGGACCGGCGAGGCCGTCTCGCACACCACGATGAGCGAATGGACCGACTTCACCGAGTCGCCCGCAGGCCGCTCCGGCGCGGCGGCGTTCGAACGCGCCGGCCTGACCCCGGGTGACGTCGATTGCTGCCAGCTCTACGACGCGTTCACGCCGATGGTGCTCTTGACCCTCGAGGCGCTCGGCTTCTGCGCCAAGGGCGACGGCGGTCCCTTCGTCGCCGACGGGCGGCTCCGGGTCGGCGGCGCGCTGCCCACCAACACCGACGGTGGTGGCCTGTCCGCGTGCCATCCCGGCATGCGGGGCCTGTTCTTGCTCGTCGAGGTGGTGCGCCAGCTGCGCGGCGAGGCGGGTGCCCGCCAGGTCCCCGACGCCGAGGTGTGCTGCGTGAACGGGACGGGCGGCTGGTTCTCGTCGGCGTCGACCGTGCTCCTCGGGACCGCGTAGTCCCCCGGCGGCGGTGCCCGCTCAGGCGGGGTCCACCTCCACCGGCGCTCCGAAGAAGCCCCGGTGCACGATGGTCGTCAGCGTGTCGAGGCGGGTGCTGTCTCCGGCGCTGATCCGTCCCGACGCGACGCCGTAGCTGAACCGCTCGAGCAGGGCCATGAGCGCGCCGACTGCGGCGGCCTCGCCGCCGGGCAGCCGAACCGAAGCCTCACGCATGCGCAACGCCAACCGGTCGCCGATCGCGGTGAACGCCTTCACGCCCAAGCGGTCGACGTGACGGTCCCCGACCTGATCTTCCATCCAGGCGCGGATCACCGGCCCGTAGTGGCGGTAGGTGTCGAGAAACCGGCCGAGGAACCGTCGCAGCTCCGCGCGGCCCGCCGCATCGGATCCGATCGGGCCGATGTCGTCCGCGAGCTCGGTGAGCTGCGATGCACAGTCGACCGCGAGCGCCCGCAGGAGATCCTCTTTGTTGGCGAAGTACAGGTAGAAGGTGCCGTGCGACGTGCGAGCGGACCGCACGATGTCGTCGACCCGGGCCGCGTGGTAGCCGCGGCGGGCGAAGACTCGCAGTGCTGCGTCGAGCAGTCGCCGCAGGGTGCGCCGACCCTGGGCGCGCAACTCCCGCTGCTGCGCGGGGAGGCCAACGCTTCCCACGTCGCGCTCCGTCGCCGACTTGTACGATGCGCCCACGCCCACCTCTGGGGCCCGGTCCCCCGTCGCTGTCATGGCCACGGACACGAGCCCGCTCGAGAGTCGACCATGCTCGCCGTCACCCTACGCGAAGCCGCTCGTCGCTTCGCCGACGCCCGCGCCTACGTCACCGAGGCGGGCTGGGCGTTGTCGTTCACGGACCTCGACCGGGTCTCCGACGAGGTCGCGGTCGGCTTGGCGGACCGCGGCCTGGGAAGGGGCGCCGTCCTCGCCCTGGTGCTCCCGCCCGGGCCGGAGTACCTCGTCGCCTACCTGGCGGCGGCGAAGCTGGGAGCGATCACCGCGGGCGTGAACGACCGTCTCACCGCCGCCGAGCGCACCGCGGTGCTCGATCGGGCCGATCCTCACCTGGTGCTGGCCGGCCCGGGACTCGCTCCGAGCGGCTTCGAGGCGCTCGAGCTCGACCCGGCGCCGGACCGGGCCGAGCTGCACGCGCCGCTGCGGGTCGCGGCCGCGGCTCCGCCGCCGCTCGCCGACGACCCGGACCGGCCGGTCGCGATCGTGTTCACCTCCGGGACGACCGGCATCCCGAAGGGCGCCCTGTACGGCAACCGTCAGCTGCAATTCATCACCGACAACGATGTCGGCGACGCCTGGGGCGGCGGTGGGCGCAGTTTCACCGGGACGTCGTTCGCGCACCTCGGCTTCATGACGAAGCTGCCCGGGAACCTCCGCCGGGGCGGAACGAGCTTCATCATGCGCCGCTGGAGCGCCCGCGAGTCGCTCGCGCTCCTCGCCGAGCACCAGATGACGACCGTGGCCGGCGTCCCGGCCCAGGTCGCGCTGATGCTGCGCCAACCCGACTTCGACGACTACGACCTGACCAGCGTTCGGTTCATCATCGCCGGCGGTGGCCCGATCACCCCCGGGCTCGCCGAGGAGGCACGGGACCGCTTCCACGCCGCGCTCGCGACCCGGTACTCGTGCACCGAGGCCGGCATCGGGCTCGGCACCGCGTTCGACGACCCCGAGGAGGACGCGGTGGTGAGCGTCGGGCGGCCCCACCCGGCCGTGGAGCTGCGCCTCCTCGACGACGGCGACCGGCCCGTTGCGGCGGGCGAGGTCGGCGCGGTGTGCTTGCGGTCCCCCGCCGTGATGAGCCGCTACTGGGGGGACCCCGACGCGACGCGCGCCGCGTTCACCGTCGACGGGTTCGTCCGCACCGGTGACCTCGGCTGGCTCGACGAGCGCGCCCGGCTGCGCCTCGTGGGACGGACCAAGGAGATGTACGTCCGGGGCGGCTACAACGTGTACCCAGTGGAGGTGGAAGCGGTGCTCTCAACCCATCCGGGGGTCGCCGCGGTCGCGCTCATCCCCCGCCTGGACCCGGTGATGGGCGAGGTCGGCGTCGCCGTCGTGGTGCCCCAGGATCCGGCGCACCCCCCAACGCTGGAGGCCCTGCGGTCCTACGGCGCCGACCAGCTGGCCCGCTACAAGCTGCCCGAGGACCTGAGCCTCCTCGACGCCCTGCCGCTCACCGCGATGGACAAGGTCGACCGGCGCAGCCTCGCGCGCACCGTGGCCGCCCCCGACGACTCCGCGACCCCCGGGCCGCGCTGAGTCCGCCATGGCCAAGACGACCGACGAGCTGGTCGCCATCGCGCACGCCCACGCGGCGGCCGAAGCCCGCGACGACTTCGACACCACCATGGCAACCCTCGACGACGATCCCGTCTACGAGCTCCTGCCGGCCGGCCTCGCCTTCCGTGGACGCGACGCGGCACGCGCCTACTACGAGCATTTCTTCACCCACGTCAAACCGATGGTCACCGGCTACGAGCTGCGCAACGAGTGGGCGAACGACCGGGGGCTGGGCCAGGAATACGTCATCGACTTCCGCCTCCCCGACGCGACCACCGAACGCCACCACGTCTTGTCGATCCTGACCTTCGGGACCACGGCCCTCTCGGGCGAGCGGCTCTACGCGAGCGATCGCGCGTTCGAGCTGCTGTTCGGCCCGGTCCTGGCGCTCGCGCACCCGATGCCCTAGCCCCCACCGGGGCGGCAGAGGGGGCGGGCCGGGGCCGAAAACCGTCCGGGCACCCTCAAGTTTCGCGGCACCAGATGCCGACATACCCACCGAAGCGAGGAACGCGACGGGGCATCAGGGGGGCACAGGAGGTGCATGTGCGACCGCGGCCGAGATCTGGTGACCGTGGTGCGGTGCTGGTCGAAACCGCGATCCTGTTGCCAGTCCTGATCATCGTCGTGTTCGGCATCATCGAATGGTCCTCGGCGTACCACGACTCCTCGGTCACCGCCGACGCGGCCCGCGCCGGCGGACGGATCGCCTCCGCCGAGTCGCTGAACCCCGACTACGCCCTCGACGCGGCGTCGTCGGTCGCGGCGGCCCTCCAGAGCCTGCCGTCCAACGAGCCCCAGCAGATGTGGATCTACAAGGCGAACTCGACCGGCTACCCGGGCACCGAGACCAGCTTCTCGAGCTGTGACGTGAACTGCATCAAGTACGTCTGGCAGCCCGCCTCGAAGACCTTCGACACCGCCGCCCCGCAGGGTGACGGGTGGCCCTCGTCGAGCCAGCAGGTCTGCAACGAACCGTTCGACGAGATCGGGATCTACGTCCAGGTCCAGCACGACTTCATCACCAACCTGTTCGGCGCCTCGGTGTCGCTGACCGACCACAGCGTGTACCGGCTCGAACCCACCTCGCTGGCCTCATGTTGATGGAGAGCGGCCGACGGCGCGCCAGGCTCCGCCGGGCCTGGCGCCGCCGCCGGGGGCCCGACGATCAGTCAGGGTTCGTGCTGGCGTTCGTGGCCATCTCGCTGGTCGTGCTGCTCGCCCTGGCGGGCTTCGCGGTCGACTACTGGCACTGGAGCCAGGAGCAGACCCGCCTCCAGAAGGCCGCCGACGCGGCAGCCCTCGCCGGGGCCGTGTTCATGCCCGACAACACCGGCCAGATCGGCTACTCGACCGCCCAGGAGATCTCGACCAAGAACGGCTACACGAACGGGAAGAACAACGTCACCGTGACCCCCGCCGCCGGGCAGCTGCCTACCCAGCTCGAGGTCACCGAGACCGAGAAGGTGAAGAACTACTTCGGGGCGCTCGTCGGGGCCGGCTCGACGACCATCACCAAGCGGGCCGTCGCCGAGTATGAGCCGTCGGTGAGCATGGGCAGCCCGAGCAACCAGTTCGGGAACGACCCCTACTCGGGGGCCGCCCTCGGCACCACGCGGTACCCCGAGCTGTGGGCGAACGTGTTCGGACCCTCCTCCAACAAGGACAAGGGCGACGCCTATCAGGCCAACGTCTGTGCCGCGGGGACCCAGACCGACAACTGCAGCGGAACGAACAGCGACTACGACCCCAACGGTTACTTCTACGGCGTCGACGTCCAGCCGGGCGCGACGGGGCCGCTGACGTTCCAGATCTACGACCCGGAGTTCGCCAACGTGGGCGACAACTGCGGGGACGACAGCACCGCCAACGGCGCCCCCGGCACCAACCTGATCGGCGCCTCGGAGCTGGCACCCAACTTCAACCCGAAGTTCTCGGTGTCCGACCCTTCGACCATCTACAGCTCGTCGGCGAACAGCGTGTACTGCAACGGCGACCAGTTCTACAACGACGGGGGCAACGCCTCGACCCCCCCGTGGACCGACTACACGATCCGGGCGCCGAGCGACACGCCCGCCAACCCGGAGAACAACCCGGTGGTGTGCAGCGTCGACTTCCCGGGCTACCTGGGTGACCTGAAGACCGCGCTGCAGGCCACCACACCCCAGGCGGGCGCCCCCGACCTGTTCGTGAAGTACTTCCGCCAGTGGTACACGGTCTGCACCGTGCCCAACCCGATCCCGGGCACCTACTTCATCCAGGTGAAGACGAACACGAAGGCGAACGGCACCGCCGCGCCCGACGGCGGCGGGGCGAACCGGTTCTCGATGCGGGTCGGCCTGAACGGGAACTTCCAGACGACGCAGGCCAACGTCTACGGCTGGGGCCGCCAGGGCATCTACGCCAACTACCCGGGCGCGAACACGACCTTCTACCTGGCCCGGGTCCTGCCCGGAGCGCCGGGGCGGACACTCCTCGTCAACTTCTTCGACGTCGGCGACGCGTCGCAGCCCGGAACGCTGACCGTCCAGCCGCCCCCCGACTCGAACGTCGGCAGCAGCTTCAGCGGCTGCACGTACACCGCACCACCGGGCAACAGCACCGGACCACCCTGGGGCTCGTTCTCAAACACGAAGTCGGGCTGCGCGATCAGCGGCGTGCAGACCCCGCTCTTCAACGGCCAATGGGTCACCTACCAGGTGCCGATCCCCGCGAACTACACCTGCGACTACACCGACGCGACCGGCTGCTGGACGCGGGTGAACTTCCAGTTCCCGAACCTCACCAGCGTGCAGGACACCACCACCTGGACCGCCCAGATCGCCGGCGACCCGGTCCGCCTGGTCCAGTAGCCCGAGAGGGGGCGGCGGCCCGGCGGCCGGGTGCCGATGGGCTGGTCGGGCCACGGGTGGACTAGAAAGCACCGATGCGTCCGCTCCGTTGGCTTCCCTGTTTCGTCGCGCTCACCGTCGCGGCGGCCGCCTGTGGCGGCAGCTCGACCACCGCCGCGAAGCACAAGCCGGCGCCGTCGACGACCACGACGACGGCGGGGCCGCCGGTGCAGCCCCTGACCGGGCTGCCCGACCCGACTGGGCAGAGCCTGACCCGGCCCGCATTGTCGATCAAGATCGAGAACACCCCCCAGGCCCGGCCCCAGACCGGCCTCGACATGGCCGACGTGGTCTACGAGGAGATCACGGAGGCGGGCATCACCCGGTTCATGGCCGTGTACAACTCGACCGTCCCGCCGGTCGTGGGCCCGGTCCGCTCGGCGCGGATCATGGACCCCGACCTGTTCACCCCGCTCGGAGGGATCTTCGTGTACTCCGGCGCGATCCAGGCCACCATCTCGGCGTTGAACGCCGCGCCGGGGGTCAACGTGATCGTCGACACCGGCTCGACCTCAACCGGGCTGTTCCGCGACCCCACCAAGGTCGCGCCCCACAATCTCTACGGCCACACCGCGCTGCTCTTCGCCAAGGGCGGCAAGCCGGTCCCACCGCCGGCGCTGTTCCAGTACCTGGCGACCGGCGTCCCGTTCCAGGGTGCGCCGGTGACCGCGTTCACCGTCGAGTACGAGACGATCTACGCACCGACGTACACCTGGGACCCGCCCACCGGAACCTGGAAGCGCTCGATCCAGGGCGCGCCGTTCATGGACACCGACGGCAACCAGGTGGCACCCCAGAACGTCATCGTCGAGTTCGTCAGCTGCTGCCTCTCGAGCCCGGAAGGCGCTAACTACATCACGGTCGGCAACGGTGACGCGTGGGTGTTCAGCAACGGAATGTTGGTGCAGGGCAAATGGTCACGCACCAACTCGTCGCAGGTGACCCAGTTCACCGACGACTCGGGTCAGCCACTTCGTCTCACGCCTGGTCGCACCTGGGTGGAGCTGATGCCCGTGATCAGCTTTGAAAACGCCCTCGTGAAGGTCACCCCGGCCTCGTCGGGGTTGGCGCCGCCGACGACCGCGACCACCACGACGCTTCCGTCGAAGTCCAAGTCCAAGTCCAAGAAGCACTGACGTCGGGCGGGCGCGAGTCACCCCGCCCGGTTGGGTCAGGCTCGCTGCGCGTCGTCGACGAGCCCGTAGCGGCGGCGGATGACGCGCTCGACGGTGCCGAAGAAGAGCTCGTCGACGAGGATCCCGATCACCAGGATCACGATCATCACCGCGATCAGCGTCGGGGTGTCCGTGAACTCGCGTGCGAATTCGAGGCGCTCCCCGAGCGAGAACGTCCCCGGGATGGTCACCAGCAGCTCGCCGGCGAGCAGGCTCCGCCACGCGAACGCCCAGCCCTGCTTGAGGCCCGCGACGAAGGCGGGCAGCGCCGCGGGGAGGACCACGTGGCGCAGGCTCGCCAGCCCACGCGCGCCGAGCACGTGCCCGGCCCGCAGCCACAGCGGCGGGATGGTGTCGATCCCGCTGATGAGCCCGTTGGCGATCGACGGGGCCGCGCCGATCACCACCACGAAGATGATTGCCCCGTCGGTGAGCTTGAACAGCAGGATCGCGAGGGGAAACCAGGCGATCGAGGGCATCGTCTGGAGGCCCGTGATCAGGGAACCGAACGCGGCGCGCAGCACCCGGTTGCGCGCGACGAGCGCCCCCGTCACGGTTCCGATGACGATGGCGAGGCCGAAACCCTGCACCGCGCGTCCCATCGTGGTGCCGGCGGCGCTCATCAGGTTGCCGAAATTGGAAAACAGCGCCTGAAACACCGTCCCCGGGCCCGGGAGCAGATACTGGGGCCGCCAGCCCGTCCAGACCACGATCTGCCAGAACGCCAGGAAGATCCCCACCGCCAACGCCTTCGGCCACAGCTCGGCCCAGAGGCGGGCGGTACGCCGGCGAGGCGGTCGCAGATCCAGCTCGAGCGCGTCGAGACCCGAGAGCTGGGCGTCGATGCGGGAGGAGTCGAGTGCCGAGGAGTCATTGGTTGCCATGGCGGGTGACCTCCTCGCGCAGCTGGTCGGTGATCGTGGCCGCCAGCGCGGCCACGTCTGGTGAGTCGATGCGGCGCGGCCGTTCGATGGGGACCGGGAACTCGGCGATCACCCGGCCGGGACGGCTCGAGAGCAGGACGACGCGGTCACCGAGTCGGACCGCCTCGCGGACGTTGTGGGTGACGAAGAGGATGCTCACCCCGGTCTCGCGCCAGATCCGCTCGACTTCGTCGTGGAGCGTGTCGCGGGTCATGGCATCGAGGGCGCCGAACGGCTCGTCCATGAGGAGCACGTCGGTGCGCTGGCCGAGCGCCCGGGCGAGCGCGACCCGCTGACGCATGCCACCCGACAGCTCGTGGGGGCGCTGGTCGGCGAACTCGCGCAGGTGCACGAGCTCGAGCAGCTCCAAGGCCCGGGCTCGGCGCGGCGCTCGCGGCATCCCGTCGAGGCGCAACGCCAACTCGACGTTTCGGGCCGCGGTGAGCCACGGGAACAGCGCCGCCTCTTGGAACAGGAGGCTGGCCCGCCCGCCGACCGCGAGGTGTCCCCCGCTGGGCTGATCGAGACCCGCCACCAGGCTGAGCAGGGTGCTCTTGCCGCAGCCGGACGCGCCGAGCACGCACACGAAGCGGCCCGGCTCGACGTGGAGCGTCACCCGGTCCAGCGCGTGCACGGCGCTCGAGGCATCTCCGAAGACCTTCGAGAGATCATCGAGACGCACCATGCCCGGCGGGTCGCCGCCGCCGGGCATCGTGGACGGGACTCCGCTGGTCTGGCGGGCGGGGCGAGTCATGACGGTCACCCGCTCGACACGACCGGCTGATGCGCGGCGCGCAGCACGCCATTCAAGATGTTGAGCTGATAGAGGCCCTGGAGCTGGGTGCTCGGGAGCAGCCCCAAGGCCTTCGCGTTGTTCGCCCCGGTGTGGAGTGAGGAGGCGATCGGGTCGTTCGTGAAGGTGATCGAGGCGAACGACGCCGCGATGAGGCTCGGCGCCACGCTCTGGCCCGTCGCTTGCTGGATCCCCTGTCCGACCAGCTGCTCCGCCCGCGCCGGATTGCTGTGGATGAGGTTGATGGCCGCGACCTGACCTTCGAGCAGACGGCGGATGACGTCGGGGTGCGCGTGGAGGTAGTCGGTGCGCACCGCCAGCTGCGTCGTCACGAAGCGCCCGCCGGGCCACAGGGTCCGCTCGTCGACCAGCACCTTCCCGCCCGCCTTGATGAGCTCCTGCGCGTACGGCTCCGGGACCCACGCGCCGACGATGAGACCCTGCTCGAACGACTGCACGATCGTGGCGTTGTCCATGGGCCGCACCGACACGTCGCCGCCGCCGGTCACGTCGATCTTCAAGCCATGGCGCTGCAGATACGTGCGGAGCGCCACGTCTTGGGTGTTGCCCAGCTGAGGCGACGCGACCGCCTTGCCCTTCAGGTCCGACACCTTGGTGATGCTCGGCTTGACGACGAAGAACGCACCACCCGACGCGGCGCCGGCGACGATCCGGATCGCGCCGTGCGACTGCTCGAACGCGGTGATGCTGGGGTTCGGCCCGAGGTAGCTGGCGTCGATGGAGCCCGACAGGAGCGCCTCGTCGGCGGCGGGGCCGGCGCTGTACGTCGACAGCCTCAAGTTCACGTTGGGGCCGAGGGCCTGGCGGAAGAGCCCGCCCGCGACGCCCACCAGAGCGGGCGCGTGCGTGACGTTCGGGAAGTACCCGAGATTGAGGGTCGTGCTCGAGCCGCGGCCCGACGCGGCGCCGACCGGGACGGGCCCGGTCGCGACCAGGCCCGCGGCCGCCAGCCCGCCCACCGCTGCGGCCAGGAGCCGCCACCCGCTCCGTCCCACCCCGCACCTCCGATATCGACATTGTCTGTAAACTTGATTAAAGAAGCCAGGAAACTAGACTTTCGGGGCCGGGCAGGTCAAACCGTCGCCCCGCACCCATCGCCATGTGGATCAACCGCCGCACCGACTACGCCACCCGAGCCGTCCTGGCCCTCGCCATGGCCGACGACGGCCAGCCTCACAAGCTCCAAGAGCTCGCCGACGCCACCAGCACCCCCATCACCGTCCTCGAACAGCTGCTCCCCCAGCTCCGGGCGGCCGGGATCGTGCGGTCCGAGCGCGGCCCCACCGGCGGGTACCGGCTGAACCATCCGCCCGGCGACATCACGCTCGGTCGGGTCGTGCGCTTGATCCAGGGCCCGTTGGCCCCGATCGCGTGTGCGACCCGCCACGACCCCGAGGGCTGCCCCATGGAGCTTGGCTGCAGCCTCCAGGAGACCTGGTCGGCGGTACGCGACGCGACGATCGCCATCCTGGACGCGACGACCTTCGCGGACCTCGCGGCTCGGGCCGGGGGGCGATGGGTCGACGTTGCCGTCCCAGTCGCGGCGCCGCGCGTCGCGGTGACCGCGGAGCTGCCGGCCGGCTGAGCACCCCTCGGGTGGATCCGAGGAGCGAGCCTGACAAGCACGTCAGGTACCGTTCTCGCCCACATGGAGCTGGAGTTCACGTCCGACCAGGAGGAGCTGCGCGACAGCGTGCGCGCCGTCCTCGAGCGGGAGTGCCCGATCGGGCTGGTGCGCTCGGTGGTCGAGGACGGCGTCGCGCCCGACGCGCTCTGGAAGCAGATGGTGGAGCTCGGCTGGCCCGCGCTCACTGTCCCCGACGAGCACGGCGGCCTCGGGCTGGGCTGGGTCGAGCTCGCGGTCGTCGTCGAGGAGCTCGGCCGAGCCGTCGCCCCGGGTCCGTTCGTCCCCACCGTGGGCCTCTTCCTTCCCGCGGTGCAGGCGACGGCCGACGCGGCGCAGCTCGCCCGGGTGCTGCCCCGGATCGCCGAGGGGTCCCTCACCGGCGCCCTCGCGCTCACCGAGGCGGGGAGCGGGAGCGACCCCGCGACCGTGCGCGCCCACGCGGTGCGTGACGGCGCGGGCTGGCGGCTGTCCGGCACCAAGACCGCCGTCCTCGGCGGCGAGGTGGCCGACGAGCTCCTCGTCGTGGCCCGCGAGCCCCAGACCGACGGCGACGACGGCGTGGTGGCCGTCCTCGTTCCCCGAGCGGCGGTCACCATGACGCCCGAGGCGCCCCTCGACGCCACCCGCGGCCTCGTCGACGTCGCCCTGGATGGGGTGCGCGTGGACGCCGACCAGGTGCTCGGCGAGCCGGGTTCGTCGACCGCCCGAGCGCTACGCCGGGCGGTCGAGGCGGGCACCGTCGCGCTGGCCGTCGAGATCGTCGGGACCTGCCAGGCGATCCTCGACGTGACCCTCGAGTACGCCAAGCAACGCGAGCAGTTCGGCGTGCCGATCGGCTCGTTTCAGGCGATCAAGCACAAGTTCGCTGACATGCTCGTGTCACTCGAGCGGGCGCGCGCCACCTCGTACTTCGCCGCGCTGTGCGTCGCCGAGAACGACCCTCGCCGATCGATCGCGGCGTCGACGGCAAAGGCGGCCGCCGGAGACTGTCAGCAGCTCCTCACCAAGGAAGGCATCCAGATCCACGGTGGCATCGGCTACACCTGGGAGCACGACATGCATCTCTACGTTCGGCGCGCGAAAACCGACGCGGCACTGCTCGGCAACACCCACGACCATCAGGCCCGGATCGCCGACGAGCTACTCGGCCGGTAACGACGACCGCCCGGCCGAAGCCGGGCGGCCGTGCTCACCAGATGGGATGGGCGTCGCTCAGAAGACGATCTGCCAGACCCCGTACATGACGCCGCTCAGGACGACCCCGGTGCCGATCGCACGCCAGTGGTCCTCGTAGACCCAGTTCGTGATGTTGCCGGCCGCCCGACCGCCGAGGATCCCCAACGCGTTGAGCTCGAACACGGCCGCGATCACCAAGACGATGACCCAGTAGATGGGCTTGTTGTTGAGGGCCGAGTTCACCCCGGTCCCGTACCCCCCGAAGAAGGTCCCGGTGCCGACCATGAAGAGCAGCATCGGGAACGTGAAGATGATGTTCTGACGGGACGCCAGCGCCGACCGCCGCCCCGCGTCGGCCGCGGCGGGATCCGCCTGGCCGCCGGACAAGACGTTGCGGGCGTTGGCGATCACGACCTTCTGGTTGCGCCAGATGATCCCCCACACGTTCAGGAACATGATCAGCGCGAACAGGATTCCGGTGGCGATGCTGGTGCCCTCCGCGCTCTTCCAGTAGGTCCCGCTGAAGAGCGCGGCATTGCCCTTCGCGTCGACCTCGGCGAGCAGGATCAGGAGCCCGGTCAGGACCGTGGCGGCCGCGGCCCAGCGGAACCACCACAGCGCCCGAGAGGCGAGCTTGTCGATCGCCTCGTTGCGCGTCGCGGCCTCGAACTTGGCGAACGATGGCACCTGGACGAAGTTGAAGTAGAAGAGCAGGCCGATCCAGCAGACGCCGACGACCACGTGCGCCCACCGGGCCAGGAACTGAAGTCCCGGATTCCGGTCGAAGATGTTCAGCGCCAGGTGCAGCACCATGGCTCGGCCCCCTCAGTCTCGATCCCAGGTCGGCGGCAACGTAGCACTCCGGTCAGGAGCGAGCACGGACTCTCGGTCTCGACGTGAGCCGGGCTCCGTCGACGGGCCTCAGAGGTCGGGGGCGTCGGGATCGGTCGGGGTCGCCCCGGCGAGCGGCTCCCGCCGGGCGACGACCATGGCCGAGAAGTCGGCGACGGCGACGAGGTTGTCGAACGGGTCGAGCACCCGGACCTCGACCACGATCAGCATGTGCCCGGACCGCACGAGGCGAGCCTCCGCGCGGACCGGGTCTCCCTTCGGGCGCCCGAGATAGCGCACGTGGAGGTCAGCGGTCACGAGGCTCTGACGGAGGGGATCGAAGCCCGAGGCCCGCGCGGCGCAGGAGCCGGCGGCGACGTCGACGAGGGTGGCGATCGCGCCGCCGTGGAGGTTCCCCGAGCCGTTGAACGCGGGCGCGGCGACCGGCATCTCGATGATGACCCCAGCGTCCTCCCCGAGATCGACGAAGCGCAGCCCGAGGACCTGGTGCAGGGGGGTCTGGGTGAACGCCCCGCGCAGCGCCTCGACCGCGTCCTCCGGCGGCCAGCCCGGCCCGTCCACGGCGCCTATCCAGCCTGGGTGCGGGCCTCGGCGCCCGCTTCGACGAGGGTGAGGACGCCGTGCTCCTGGGCGAGCTCGGTCACCGAGCAGTGGGCGGGGGAGCAACACGAGACCTGCTCCTGGCCGGTCGCGGCGCCGACCGCCACGTTGATAACGACGAAGTGCGTCACGACGACGGTGTCGACGTCGAACGTGGCCAGCGCGTGGAGCACGCGACGACGCCAGACTTGGACCGCGTCGTCGATGTCCGCCCAGCGGCGCTCGAACAGCCCGCGCAGCCAGACCCCGCGCGACGCCCGCCGATCCGGCGGGGTCGGCACCTCACCGAGGTCGACGTCGAGACGCACGGAACAGCCCAGCCGCTCGCCGATGGGCTCGGCGGTCGCGCGAGCCCGCGCCAACGGGGACGACGTGACGGCCGTCCCCGCCTCGACGGGTAGGTGGGCCGCGAGGCGCTCCGCCTGGCGGCAACCGGCCGGGGAAAGACCCGGATCGTCGTGGTCGTCCCAAGATGCGGCCGCCTCTGCGTGACGCACGAGGAGCAGGCGGGTCATTGGAGCGCAACCTAGCCCTCGACCTGGAGGTCGTCTCATGACCCGTCTCGCCCGACGCGCGCTGGCGCTCGTCTCGATTGTGGGGGGCGTCGTCGGCGTCGCCTCCCCCGCCTTGGCCGACCCGCCCGACCCGGGCACCACCACGACCGCGAGCACACCGGCGGCGGCCAGCTCGCCGTCGGTGTCTCCGACCTCGACCGTGCCGACGGTCCCGCCGCCCGACGCCGTGCCGGTCCGCACCGGCCGCGCCGACGACGTCCCCCGCGCACCCGACGCGGGCACCGCGCCCGCGGTTGCGAGCCTCGGGGACTCCACGGTGCGCACCGGGCTGGCCAGCGACCTGCCGACGCCGGCCGCCGTTCCCACCCCGTCGACGCCGGCCGCGCCCGCGACCCCGCCGGCCTCACCCCCGTCCGGACGAGGACCGGCCGGCCCGCACGCGACGCCGCCCGCACCCGCGGCGGGGGCGGCGCAGGCGGCGACGCCCGGTGCCCAGCCGAGCGTGGCGGCGGGAGCGTCACCCGTGCCGCCATCCACCACGACCTACGTCGTGACGCCGGGCGACAACCTGTGGACCGTGTCGGCCGCGCACCTCGCCGCCATGACGAACCAGCCCGCGGGCTCCGTTCCGGACGCAGCGGTCGCTTCGTACTGGCAGCGAGTCTGCGACGTGAACCGGTCGCAACTGCAGTCGGGGAACGTCAACCTGATCTTCCCCGGTGAGCAGATCGACTTGCCCCCCGCCGGCGGCTGAGTGGCGGGACTCGACCGCGGCGTCGGCGACGACCACGACTGGTTCGCTGTCCGGCGCCGCGGCGCCCCGCCACCCCGCCGGGAGTGGGGCGCCAGTGGGTGCCGGCCCGGAGGTCGGGTCACGGCCCGGCGGGTGGGGTCCCGTCGGGGGTGTAGGCGAGGATGCCGTCGGGCGAGCCCACCTCGGACGCTCCGGTGCCGAAGATCACCGCGTCGCCGACGGTGGCGATTCCCGACCAAGACGGGGCCGGCAGCGAGATCGAGTCGAGGAGCCGGCCGGTGCTGACGTCCCGGACCTGGACCGCGTCGTGGAGGGCCAGGCCGTTGAAACTCATCCCGCCGGCGATGGTGGTGGCGCCGAACGACGCGCCGCCGTCGGCCTGCCAGCGCACCGCGCCGGTGGCCACATCGAAGGCGTGCACGGTCGGCTCCTGCATCTGCTGGTCGGCGGGGTTGGCGGCGTCACACAGCCCCGGGCCGTTCGACTCGAAACGCCCGAAGTCGCCGATCCCCGTGGATCCCACGACCTGATGGCCGTCGTACGCCGCGGTGCCGCTGAACCCTCCCGAGAAGCCGCCGAAGACGACGTTCGTCTTCCACCGCAACCGCCCAGTGGCCGGGTCGAGGGAGTAGTAGGTCCCGTCTTTGCCGCCGACGCCGAGGAACGTCGCCGCGCCATTGGCGGCGAGGCCGACGTTGGCGGTCGCCCCGAAGTCCCAGTCGCACAGGGTGTCGGGGCGGTGCGGCCGGTACTGCCAGGCCAGATGACCGTCGGCGATCCGCAGCGCGAAGACCGTCTCGGCGGTGGGCGGCGGGTTGGAGAACTTGCAGTCCGACTCGTCGAAGACCACCAGACCGGCTCGGGGGATGATCGAGCCCGAGGACCACACGTTGCCGCAGCCGTCGTTCAGGATCCGGCCCGCGTCGTCGACGTCGGTCTGGTAGGTCCAAACCGGCTTCCCGGTCGCGAGGCTGGCTGCGACCACGTAGCCGCGTTCGCCGTGTTGCCCGTCAACGTCGACACCGAAGAGCACCTTGCCGTCGGCGACCACCGGGGAGGAGAAGATCCGTGTGCCGTCAAGGTTGGGGCGTGGCGGCCGCGACGGCTGGCCGGTGTAGTCGTGGCGCCAGTAGAGCGCGCCGGTATGCGCATTGAGCGCGTAGAGCGTGTATCCCCCACCGAAGATCACGAGGTCGGGTCGGGTCCCGTTCCCCGGTTGGAACCATGCCGAGGCGGTCACCAGCCCGCCGTCGGAGCTGAAGTCACGCACCGGCTCACCGGGGTACGGGGTGACGGCGTCTTGGGGGGAGAGCTGGTACTTCCACACGAGGTGCCCGGTGGCCAGGTCGACCGCGTAGAACACGTCGTCCCACGAGCCCGCGTACACGGTGCCGTCGACGACGGTCGGGGTTGCGGTCACCGCGTCGCCGGTCGGAAAGAACCACGCCGGGTGGAGGGTCGGCGCGGTGGCCTCGGTCAGCGTGGTCTCGCCGTGGAACGTGTGCTGGGCATCGTGACCGTACGTCGGCCAGTCGGCCGGCCCGGGCTTGGTGATCGGCGAGCGGGCTCGGCGGATGCTCGCACCCGCCGAGCCCGGCGTGAGCTCGGTCCCGATCGCCAGCCCCAGCGCGAGCACCAGCGCGACGAGGCCGGCGACCGGAGCCGCGGCGTCGCGCCGGCGGGCGCGACCTGTCCAGCGGGCCACCGGCCGAACCGTTCGACGCTCAGCCATCGCTCGGGGCCTTTACCCCTTCCCCGCCTCGGCGGGGGTCTCGGGGCTCGGGGCGGGAGTCCGATGGGTCGGGAAGGGGCACACCTGATGGGCGCCTTCGACGCAGATGGTGGCGCTGGTCGGAAACGCGAAGCCCGTCGCGATGACTTGGGGCGCGCTCGGTTCGTGGTTGTTCCCGAAGGTCACGCGCGCGACCCGTCCCTGCATGTCCTGGGGGCCGCAGTTCCCGAGGCCGGCACCCGCACAGGTGATGTGAATGTCAACGAAGTACAGGGTGCCGTCGGGAGCGATCGCCATCCCGAACGGGTTGTATCCCGAGGGATCCTGGCCGAACTGGTCGAGTGTCTCGCCCGGCACGCCCGGCCGGTTCGTGACCGGCTGGCCGTGCGAGTTGAACCATGCGATCGAAGGGTTCCCGAAGAGGGATGAGACGGCGTAGCAGCCGCACGTCGGGTCGTTCGCCACGCCGGACGGCACCGGGAGGGTGTCCCCCGTCCCCTGCACGAACACCGAGTCGCGGACCTGGCTTCGCGGGTAGACGCCGTGGGGGCACTGGCTCGCCCGGCGCGGGAAGGACGAGTGGTCGAACTCGACGACGCTGCCCGGGAAGCCACCCGACGCGGAGCCAGCCTGTGGCAGCAACAGGTTGTCGTTCGGCATCGTCGCCATCATCCCCGGCTGGGACAGACCTCCCGACCCGTCGACGTGATGGTCACCGTCGACCCCGCCGGTGGTCGGGCCGTAGAGGATGCACGACTGCGTGTACGACGGCGCGAACCATTCGACGAGCCGCCCATCGGTGGGGATCGGAAAGGCTCCTTGGGCGGTGCCGATGTCGTCGGCGAACACGTTGTGCTGGGCGTCGACCGCGCAGCCTGTGTACGTCGACTGGCCGTTGTAGACACCGCGCACGGGCGGGGAATCCTCACCGGGGTCCTTCGAGGTCATCTTGTAAGGGCCGGGCACGTACAGGTTCTTGCCCGTCCAGACGCCGCTCCGCGCGATGAGCTCCTCACCGATCGGCGGCTGCTTGTAGGGCCGGTGGGGTGGGCCGCCCGGGTTGTGCTGGCTGGGCTGGGTCGGGTCGTAGCCCACGACGAAGCGTCCCGTGCCGTCGTTCAGCAGGCACATCTGACCGTTGGGGTCCCAGGGGGTGACCAGCTGGCCTTGGGCGTTAGTCGCGGAGGCGTAGTAGTCCTCCTCCTCGTCTTGGTCCCAGTACACGACGTAGCCCGTCTTGGGCGCTCGAACGGCGCTCGAGTTCGTCCCCGACGGGCTGCCACCGGCCGGCGCCACCAGCATCGCCCAGGCCGCCACCGCGCTGGCCAGGAACGCACCGGCGACGATCGACCGTGCCACTCGATGTCGACGCATCGCGTCGCCTCCCCCCGCTGGTCATCGCGCCGCGAGCCGGACCTTGGCTGCGCGGCCGGCGTGACCCTACTGGCAGCCCAGCGTCGCGGCCCGCGTCGTTCGTGCCCACCGGCGCTCGAGCCGGGCGACGCGGCTATGGGTCGCGGGGTAGCCCGAGGACGCGCTCGGCGATGATGTTGCGCTGGATCTCACTGGTGCCGCCGGCGATGGTGAGGTTGCGGTTGAAGAGAAACCCGCGACTCCAGGCCAAGCCGTCGCCCGCCGCGACGGCTCCTTCGGGGCCGAGCAGGCTGAGGCCGACCTCTTGGACGTGCTGGTCGTGGAGGACACCGAGCAGTTTGCGGACTGACGCCTCCGAGCCGCTGGGGTCGGCGCCAGCGAGGGCCGCGAGCGTCAGACGAAACCCGAGGCAAGCGAGCGCGTGGGCGGTGACGACGACCCCGCCGACCTCGTCGAGGACGCGGGGGTCCGGCGGGCCGCTGGCGGCGACCGCGCGCAGGATCTGCTCGGGGCCATGCCCGAAGGCCATGCCGCCGCCCATGAACACCCGCTCGTTCGCCAGCGTGGTCCGGGCTGCCCGCCAGCCGTCTCCGGGCCGGCCGATCAGACAGTCGTCGGGAATGAAGGCGCCGTCGAAGAACACCTCGTTGAACATCGATTCGCCGGTCAATTCGCGCAGCGGCCGGATGTCGACGCCGTCGGTGTTGCGCATGTCGAGCATGAAGCAGGAGATCCCGTCGTGCTTCGGCGCGTTGGGGTCGCTGCGGGCGAGGAGGATCCCCCAGTGCGCGTCGCGGGCCATCGATGTCCAGACCTTCTGGCCGGTCACGAGCCATCCACCCTCGACCTGGGTGGCCTGGGTGGTGAGGCTGGCAAGGTCAGAGCCGGCTCCGGGTTCGCTGAAGAGCTGGCACCAATGGATCTCGCCGCGCAGCGTGGGCGGGATCCAACGCTCCTGCTGCTCGCGGGTCCCGTAGACGATGACCGGTGGGAGCGCCCAGCTGCCGACCATGATCCCGGGGCGGCGAACGTGCGCCCGCCGGAACTCCTCGTCGATGAGGAGCTGCTCGACGGCGCGAGCGTCGCGACCCCAAGGCTTGGGCCACGTCGGCGTGAGGTAGCCGGCCTCTGCGACGCGGCGTCGCTGCTCGTCGGGGGGAAGGTCGGTGACCTCGTCGAGAAACGAGCGCAGCTCGTCGCGCACGGTCGCGGCCTCGGAACCGAGATCCACGGTGAGGCGTCGGCGGACGCCACCGAGCGCGAGCTCGGCAGTGCGGACTCGCCACGCGCGCGCCGGTCCGAGCAGATTGTTCAGCGACATCGCTCGCTTGAGGTACAGGTGCGCGTCGTGCTCCCAGGTGAAGCCGATCCCTCCGAGGACCTGGATGCAGTCTTTGGCGTTGATGAACGCGGCGTCGAGGGCGAGCGACAGCGCGGACGCCGCGGTGAGCGCACCCTCCGCGTCGTCGTCCGCGGCCCTCGCCGCGTCCCAGGTCGCGGCGCGGGCGAGCTCGACCCGGGCCAGCATGTCTGCGCATTTGTGTTTCACGCCCTGGAACTGGCCGATCGGTCGACCGAACTGGACCCGGACCGTGGCGTGCTCGGCGGCGGTCGTCACGCACCACTGCGCGATCCCGAGCGCCTCGGCCGCGACGAGCACCGCGGCCCGGTCGCGAACGCGCTCGGTGTCGAGTCGCTCGAGGCGCCGTTCGGATGGGACGAGCACGTCGGCGAACTCGACCTCGGCGACCCGGCGCGTCGGATCGACGCTGGGCAGCTCCCGGACCGTCGCGGACTTCAGATCGAGGGCGCACCACACGTCGCGGTCCGCCACCCGGACGGGCGCCACGAGGAGATCGGCGAGGCCCGCGCCGAGGACGGGCCGGAGCGTGCCGTGGACGCGCAGCCCCTCGGGGGTCTCCGCGCCGGCGAGTGCACCGTCGGCCCGCCAGTGCACCGCGCCGACCTGCTCGCCACCGGCCAAGCCGGGCAACAGCTCCTGGGCGGCCGGCCCGGCCGTTCCGAACTCGATGAGCGCACCCGCCAGCGTGCTGGGCAGGAACGGTCCCGGGGCGAGGACCCCGCCGAGCTCTTCGTCGACCACGACGAGCTCGGCGAGCCCGAACCCCGAGCCGCCGTGCTTCTCGGCGAGGTGGAGGCCCAGCCAGCCCTGCCCGGCGAGCTCGGACCAGAACGGCGGCCTGCCCTCGGTCCCGGCGTCGAGCAACGCTCGGGGCACCGCGGCCGGCACGTGCCGCTCGCACCATCCCCGCGCCGCGTCGTGCAGCGCGAGGTGCTCGTCTGAGATCCCAATCGGCATGGCCGGTGATCCTATGGACGTCGGGCTGGGGGCGCGCTCTGGGGTCCGCAGCTCACCCGACGGCGTGCCGGGCGTGCTCCAGTACCGGGCCGAGCAACCCCGGCGCGCTGATCATCACGTCGTGGCCCGTGTCGAGGTCGATGACCTCGACTGGCCCGCCCGGGGAGCGTCGCAAGGCGGCGATCTGCGCGTCCTGGTCCTGGGGGCTGAGCGCCTGATCACGCCCCAGGCGGACGTACGTCGACGGGAGGGTGGCGGGGGTGCCCTGTCGGGTCACGCGGTCCCCGAAGACCGATGGCGCCTCGGCGCCGCAGTGGTCGAGGACGAACCGGGTCTGTGCTTCGTCCATGTCGTTGCAGAACAAGCGGCGGATCGTGGCCTCGTCGAGGCCCCCCATCGGTGTCCCGCCGGCCCGGGCCGCCGTCACTGCCGCGCGGGTCATGGCTTGGAGGTCGATGGGCAGCGTGTCGATGACCGAGCCTCCCTCCGGGGGCACGATGCAGGAAACGAAGACAACGTGCGCGACGCGCTTCGGTACGAGTCGCGCGACCTCGGAGACGGTGAGACCGCCCATCGAGTGCCCGACGAGGACGAAGCGCCCGTATCCCTCCGCGTCGACGTCGCCCAGCACGGACGCGGCGAAGTCGGCCAGGCCAATCGTGGTGGTCTCGGGCGGGGATGCCGCGAGCGGCGCGCCGCGGATCGCCCGGGGTGGCAGATCGACGGCCAGGACCGGCTCGGCGAGCTGCGGGCGGAGCGGCTCCCAACACCACGCACCGTGCGCCCCGCCATGGACCAGCACGATCGGCAAATCCGCCGCGGTCACACGATCCGTTCGTCGTCCCGCCAGATGGCGATCGCCTGGGTGGGACAGCCCTGCCCCGAGAGGATGATCTTGTCCTCGGGGTCACCGGCGAGGTCCTTGACGAACGCCAAGCCGTCGTCGTCGAGATCGAAGGTGCCGGGCGCCCAGAACGAGCAGTTGCCCGATCCCATACATCTCGTGGCGTCGATCTCGATGCGCAGCACCATCGGCTCGTCGGTCGTCAGGCCGCGACGTCGAAGAGCACCGGCAGCTGGGTCGGTGACCGGAACGTCTCGCCGTGGATGTGCGCGTCGTCCGCCGCGGGATCGAGGCGGAGGTTCGGGCACCGGTCCACGAGCCGGTTGACGGCGGCGCGCATCTCCATGCGCGCGAGGTGCATACCGAGACACATGTGGGGGCCGACGCCGAAGGAGATCACCGGCTTCGCCTCGCGCTGGAGGTCGAACTCCTCCGCGTGGTCCCAGCGGGTCTCGTCGCGGTTGGCGGACCCGATATTCGGGATGACCTGCGCGCCCGCAGGGATCTCGGTGCCGGCGATCTCGGCGTCGTGGACCGCGACGCGTGACGTGATGAGCAGCGGGGGTTCCCAGCGGATGGCTTCCTCGACGGCTTGGGTGAGCAGTGACCGGTCCGTCCGCACGGCGTCGAGCTGCACGGGGTCGTTGAGCAGCCCGAACAGGAGGTTCCCGGTTGCCCGGTACGTCGTCTCGGCGCCCGCGGGGAGCAGCAGGCGCAGGAACGAGAAGATCTCCTCGTCGCCGAGCCGCTCGCCGTCAAGATCGGCCGCGACCAGGTCGCTGACGAGATCGTCACGGGGATGCGACCGGCGGTCGTCGAGCACGCCCACGAGGTACTGCTTGAGCTCGCTCGAGGAGCGGATCGCTTCCATCGGCCGGGCGGCGACGCTGATGATCGCCGACGCCCAGTGGTGGAACTGCTCGTAGTCGTCGCGAGGCAGACCCAAGATGACTGCGATGACTTGCACCGGGTATCGGTAGGTGAGCTCGCGTACGAGCTCGGCGTTCCCCCGGTCGGCGAACTCGTCGACCATCTCGTCAACGACGGGGACCACGAGGTCGTCCTCGAAGTGGGCCAGCGTCTTGTGCCTGAACGCCTGGGCGACCAGCGACCGGAGCCGCCGGTGCTCGGGCTCGTCCATCCCCACCAGCGGGTAGGGACCCATCACCGCCGACATCCCGGCCCGGATGCTCTCCGACGAGAACGTCTCGTTGTCGCGCAACACGGCTGCGCAGTCCTCGAACCGGTACAGCTCGTAGCCCTGTACCTCGCCGGCCGCGCCCCACGCGGCGCGCGGCGCGACGGGCTGCTCTCGGCGGCGACGCGCGAGCTCCGGGTGCGGGTCGCGGACGCTGCGCGGATCCGCGGCGAACTGCTCCATCGGATCCCAGTGGGCGATCGGCTGCGAGGTCGAGGTCACGCCGCGAAGCCTACGCCGCCAAGACGCGAAACCGCTCGTAGCGTTCGGCGACGTGCTCGAGCCACGCGGGGTCGGGCTCGACGGTGCGGCCCGTCCGCGCCCAGCGCCGCGCGTCGGTCATCGCGGTCGGCTCCTCGAGGCCGGCCGCGATCCGGGCGAGCCAGGCGGAGCCGAGCGCGCCACCTTCGGGCACCAGCACGCAGTCGACGGGCAGCGCGGTCGCGTCGGCGACCGCCTGCACCCACTCGTCGACGCGGGTCCCGCCGCCTGACGCGACCAGCCGCCGCGGGTTGATCCCGTGATGCTCTCGCGCGAGGTCCAGGATGCGCCGGGCGACGAACCCGGACGCTTCGAACGCGGCGCGGCGCACCGACGCCGCGTGGTGGGTCAAGTCGAGGTCGGCGAGCGAGGCCCGCCGGTCCGGGTCGTCCAACGGGGAGCGCTCGCCGCGGGGGTACGGCACCCACACCGGCACCCGGCCCGGGTCCACGGGTCGGCTCGGGGCGCCGAGCAGGCCGCCCGCCCAGTTGCAGAACAGACCACCGGCGTTGCTGGGACCGCCGACGAGCATCTTGCCGGCCGCGGTGTGGGGCAGGTTGTACAGGCCCGGGACGGGGTCGCTGGCGGGCGTCACGGCCCAGACGATCAGCGTCGTGCCGAGGAGCACGAGCACGTCGCCGTCCTCGTCGGCGCCCGCCACGAGCTGCTCGGCCAGCGCGTCGATGCACCCCGAGGCGAGCGGCGGCCCGTCGCCGTCGATCTGCTGTGCGGCGAACCCGGTCGGCACGAGCCGCGGGAGCTGCTCGGGGCTCGCCCCAAGCTGCGTTGCGACCTGCGCGTCCCAGCTCTGCCAGTCGAAGAGCGGGTAGGCGGTCGCGGCGGTGGAGGTGTCGAGCACCGCCTCGCCGCCAAGGGCATGGTTGGCGACCGCCTGCGCGGGCCAGTAGCCGTGGGCGTTGGGGGCTTCGTGCACCAGCCACCGCATGAACGCGAGGAGCTCGCCACTCTCGACCGGGTTGCCCCGCACGTTGGTGTGGCCGCGGTCGTCGCCGTAGAGGAGGCCGGGCTGGGTCGGGACGCCGTCGGCGTCCACGGCGGTCAGCGACGGGACCATGGCCGCCACGCTGACACCCCGCACGTCGAGGTCACCGAGCTCGGCCAGCGCCCGGCGGGGTCCCGCTCGCCAGGCGTCGTTGGCGTCGTGCTCGAGGCGCCCCGGGGACGGGACACGCATCTCGTGCGGGACGCGCGCGCTCGCCACGACGTGTCCCTCCTCGTCCGCCGCGACGGCCTTCACCGATGAGGTGCCGATGTCGATACCGACGGTCACCGGGGGGCTCATCCGCGGTCTGCCAGCGCGGTGAGGGTCTGGTCGTGGAGGAGCCCGTTCGTTGTCACACACGGTGCGCCGTCGGCCCAGCCGGCCCCGGTCAGGTCACTCACCCGGCCTCCCGCCTCCTCGACGATGGGACGCAGCGCCGCGATGTCCCACAGCGCCAGGATCGGCTCGATCATGACGTCGACCGCCCCTTCCGCGACGAGCACATGGCCCCAGAAGTCCGCGAAGCCGACCGTTCGCCACGATCGGGCGGCGAGCGTCCGGTACGGCTCACCGAGGCCCGCGTCGTCGAAGTACCGCTCGCTCGGTGCGCAGAGCTGTGCGTCCTCCATGCTGCGGATCGCCGACACGTGGATCGGCGCACCGTCGGCGAACGCACCACCCCCGCGGCGCGCCCACCACCGCCGACCGAGCGCGGGCGCGGACACGACCCCGAGGACGACGTCACCGTCGACCTCCAGGGCGAGCAGAGTCGCCCAGGCGGGGACACCGCGCACGAAGCTCTTGGTGCCGTCGATGGGATCGATGATCCAGCGGCGGCGCCCAGCTCCGGCGAGGCCGAACTCCTCGCCGAACTCCTCGCCGAGCACCGCGTCGCCGGGTCGCTCGGCGGCGATCCGGTCGCGGAGGAGGCGCTCGACAGCGTGGTCGGCCTCGCTAACCGGCGTCTGGTCGGGTTTGGTCTCGACGTGCAGATCCCGGGCACGGAATCGGCCCATCGTCACCTCGTCGGCGGCGGCGGTCAGTTCCAGCGCGAGGGCGAGATCGTCGTCGAGTTCCGCGCTGATGGGCGGCAATGTACTGCGTCGCGTCCTGGTGACCACCCGACGACGCGCGCCGCGGACGGTCCCCCGACTACGGCGCGGGGACCTCGACGACCGTCGCCGAGCCCATGCCGCCCCCCGCACACATGCTGGCGACACCGAGCCCGCCGCCCCGTCGCCGCAACTCGTACACCAGGGTGGTGATCATCCGGGCGCCGGTGCACGCGACGGGATGACCGAGGCTGCAGCCGCTCCCGTTCACGTTCACGATCTCGTGCGGGAAGCCGAGGATCCGACTCGACGCGACCGCCATCGACGCGAACGCCTCGTTGATCTCGACGAGCTCGACCTCACCGAGCGAACGCCCGGCCCGGTCGAGCGCCTTGGGGATCGCGACCGTCGGCCCGAGCCCGGTGTCGGCGGGCGGCACGCCCGCCGACGCCCACGAGCGGATGACGCCCAGCACCTCGAGGTCGTGCTCACGCGCGTACCCGTCGTCGCACACCACCATCGCGCAGGCGCCGTCGTTCAGGCCCGAGGCGTTGCCCGCCGTGATGGAGAAGCCGGGGATCTCGGGATGCATCGGCGGCAGGGCCGCCAGCTTCTCGGGGGTGGTGTCGCGTCGAGGGTGCTCGTCGGTGTCGAAGATCCGGGTCTCGCCCCGTCCGGCCGGGACCTCGACCGCGAAGATCTCCTCGCGCAGCCGTCCCTCATCGATCGCCGCGATCGCGCGGCGATGCGAGTGATAGGCCCAGTCGTCCATTTCCTCGCGGGTGACGTCGCAACGCTGCGCCGTGTTCCAACCCACCGTGATCGACATGTCCATCGCGGGAGCGTCGGGCGTCTCGGGATGCGACGGTGAGAGCCAGGGCTGCACCCCCGAGTAGGCGCCCGGGAGCTTGCGGAACACCTGGGGCGATTGCGTGATGCTCTCGGTACCCCCGGCGATCACAACCCGGTCCATGCCCGCTCGGATGTTGGCGGCCGCGGTCTGCACCGCGGCCATACCGGAGGCGCAGTGGCGGTTGTGTGCCATCCCGGGAACGTCGGTGAGGCCGAGCTCCACCGCCACGTAGCGGGCGATGTCACCGCCGCCCTGGAGCACCTCGCCGAGCACGATGTCGTCGAGATCCTCCGCCGAGACACCCGAGCGCTTCAGCGCCTGCTCGACCGCGAGTCGACCCAGCTCGAACGCGCTGAGGCCGGCCAGCGACCCTCGGCGTGCGGTCCCGATCGGGGTCCGGGCGGCAGCGACGATGACGGCATCACCCACGAGACTGCTCCTTGTCCTGTCAGCGACGCCGTCGGAACGGGAACCCGGCGGCGGGCGTCGACTCGCAACCCTACCCTGACACTCGCGTCAGGTCGCTCGGGCTACGTTCGCGCCGTGCCGCAATGGGGCGACCTGCAAGTCGACCAGCTCCGCTTCATGGCGGGCGAGCATCCCGACGGCGTCGCGTACCGCAACCTCGACGCTGGCCGGGCCATCACGTTCCGAGACTGGGACGACGAGTCGAACTCGTTGGCCCGCGGGCTGGTTGCGCTCGGCGTGATGGCGGGCGAACGGGTCTCGATCTACCTGCCCGGCGACGAGGTGCTGCGCTGGATCGTCGCGTACGCCGCGATCCACAAGGCCGGTGCGGTCGCCGTCCCGACGAACACCCGCCTGTCCGAGCCGGAACTCGCCGCGATCCTCAGCCACGCCGAGGTCGCTGCGGTCCTGACCGACGAGGCGTTGCTGCCGGGCGTGCTGGCCGTCCGCGACCGGGTTCCGACCCTGCGCGACATCGTCTCCACCGGCGGGACCGGTCCGGGCGTCGTGACCTGGACCAGTGTCGAAGCCGTCGACCGGGACGCCTTCCAGGTGCCGCGCGACGCCACTGACCTCGCCGACGTGATGTACACCTCGGGGACCACGGGGCTTCCGAAGGGCATCGCGGTTCGGCACGGGACGCTCGCGATGATCCCGAACTGCGAGCCCGCGTGGACCGGTCGCGGCTGGATTCACGGCGCCCCGATGTTCACGTTCGCCGGGATCTCGTTCATCTACAACCCGATGAAGATGGGACTGGCGGGCTTCTATCAGCCGCGCTTCGACGCCGGCCGGTGGCTCGACTACGTGGAGCGGGAGCGACCCGCGTTCTGCATGCTGGTCCCCGCGTTCGCAGAGCTGATCGTCGCCCATCCCGACGTTGAGCGCCGCGACCTGTCCAGCCTCGAGCAGGTCTCGGTCGGGAGCGCCCCCTTGGCACCCAAGACCCAGCTCGCGCTCATCGAGCGCCTTCCCAACGCGTCGGTTGGGAACTCCTACGGGATGACCGAAGCGGGGCCGGCCTTCATCGTCATGCCGAAGGAGGAGATCCGCAACCGCATCGGCTCGGTCGGCAAGCCCATCGGCCCGATGCAGATCAAGGTGGTCGACGACGACGGCGTCGAGCTCCCCGCCCGCGGGGTTGGCGAGCTGCTCATGCGCATGCCCGGCAAGCAACGCGAGTACTACAAGAACGACGAAGCCACCGCGGCGACCTGGACCGAGGACGGCTGGCTCCGGAGCGGAGACCTCGCGTACCTCGACGAGGACGGGTTCCTCTTCATCTGTGGGCGCAAGAAGGACATGATCATCCGCGGCGGCAACAACATCTACGCCACCGACGTCGAAGCCGTACTGCTCGAACACCCTGACGTCCGCGAGGCCGCGGTGACCGGGGTGCCCCACCCGGTCCTGGGAGAAGACGTCGCCGCCTGGGTGGTGCGCCGGCCCGCCAGCCCGCTCACCGTCGACGAGCTGCAGTCGTTCGTCGCCGAGCGGCTCGCCGACTACAAACGGCCCCGCCAGGTCTGGTTCGTCGACGAGCTCCCTCGGAACGCGACCGGCAAGGTGATGAAACACAAGCTGGTCGCCCCGCCCGTCTGACGGCCAGCCGTACTGGCCCCAGGGGGTCAGCGCGCCGCGAGGCTCCGCTAACGTCCGCGCGACACCAGGAGGTGCGACGGTGGCACTCACCGAACTGAAGGGCCAGACGACCGGGACCCAGAAGGTCGCGATCGAGCGCGGACCGGTGCGAGTGTTCGCCGAGGCGCTCGGCGATCCCGACGACGCGTACGGAACGGACGATGCTCCGGTCCCCCCGACCTTTCCGTTCGTGATGTCCTACTGGGGATCGCTCGGTACGGGCGGCGCGGCCGGGCTCCCGATCGAACGCCTGCGCGGGGAGGGGCGCGCCATCCTGCACGGTGAGCAGGCGTTCGAGTACCGACGCTGGCCACGGGTCGGTGATGTGCTGGAAGGCACGACCGTCGTCACCGACGTCTACGAGAAGGAACGCTCGAACGGCGGGAAGCTCGAGTTCTACGTGACCGAGACCGACTGGCAGGACGCCACGACGCACGAGCCGGTCGTGAAGGCGATCTTCACGCTCGTCATCAACGTGCGTCCCCCCAAGACCGACTCGTAGCGCCCGGATCGGCCCAGCCCAGTGCGGGGCGGGATCCTTGCCCGCCGGGCTCCCGCCCGCTCCCCTCTCCACCCGAGGCGACTCCCGTTCCCCGGGTGCGGGGCGACCCTCGCGTCCCGGGACGATCGGCGCCTGTGCGAACATGCGCCCCATGTCGGTCTTCAACCACGTCGGCCAGTGCGTGACGAACCTGGCCCGTACCCGCCGGTTCTACGAGGCGGCGTTCGGGTTCGAGTTCTGGCGCGAGATCAGCCCTCCCGACTCGCCGTCGGACCAGCTGCTCCGCCTCAACCCGCCGATCGGGATGACCGCGTGCTACCTCCGTCGCGACGGCCTCATCCTCGAGCTACTCGAGTTCTCCGGTGAGGGGGCCCGCCCCGGGCAGGCTCGCCCACGGACCATGAACGAACCCGGCCTGACCCACATCTCGCTGTCGGTCGACGACATCGACGCGGCCTGCGAGCAGGTCGAGCGCTACGGCGGCAAGGTGCTGGAAGATACCAACATCGGTTTCGGGATCTTCGTGCGCGACCCGGAGGGCCAGCTCATCGAGCTGTTGCCTCAGGCGTACCGCGAGTCGCTCGACGAGTGAGCATGTCCAAACTCGTCCACACCCTGACCCTCGGCGACGTGCTCCGCGAGCACGCGCGGAGCCGCCCCTCCCGCACCGGCGCCGTCGACGGCGACGAGCGGCTCACCTACGCGGCGCTCGACGGTCGCGTGAACCGTCTGAGTAGCGCGTTCGCCGCAGCCGGGGTCGACGCCGGCGAGCGCGTGGTCTGGATGGGGCAGAACTCGTTTCGAGTGCTCGAGGTGCTCCTCGCCGCCGCCAAGCTCGGCGCGCTGTTCTGCCCGCTGAACTGGCGTCAGAGCCCCGAGGAGCTGGCCTTTGTCGTCGACGACCTCGCGCCGCGGGTGGTCGTGTGGCAAGACGAGGAGGTGGGCGTCGTCACCGCCGCGACACGGCGCCGGGTTCGTGCCGAGCCCCGGTGGGTCCGCCACGACGGTGACGGGCCCGACGGCTACGAGGCGTGGCTGAGCAACTCCGTCGAGGTCGACCCCGAGCGGTCCGTCGACCCGGCGTCACCGGTGTTGGTCATCTACACCGCCGCGTTCCACGGCCAGCCCAATGGAGCGATGCTCAGCCACACCGCCTGCATCGACCAGGGGCTCGTCTACGGCCACTTCACCGGCGCGACCCCCGAGGACGTGTATCTCAATAGCGGACCGCTGTTCCATCTCGGCACGCTCATGCACACCCTCGCCACGTTCGTCGCCGGCGGCACGAACGTGTTCGTGCGCCGGGTCGACCCTGAGCAGCTCTGCCAGGCGATCGAGCGGGAGGGCTGCACCGGCGCGTTCATCGTCGGCCCGACCCGAGACCAGGTTCTCACGGCCCGCGCCGCAGGCGGCTACGACCTGTCGAGTCTGCGGACGCCCCGGGGCAGCTCCGCCTGGGACGCGGTGACCAGCCCCGACCCGAGCGCCTGGGCTGCCCGCCCCGGCGGGTACGGCCAAACCGAGCTGGTCGGCATGGCGACCTACACCTGCCTCGCGGTCGACGCGGAGGGGACCCACGGTCGACCGTCACCCCTGGTCCAGATCCGTATCGTCGACGACGAGGACCGCGAGGTGCCGCCCGGCGAGGTCGGCGAGCTCGTGGCTCGGGGACCGACCGTGATGTGCGGGTACTGGAACCGGCCGGAGGAGAACGCCCGTCGACACCGGAACGGCTGGCATCACACCCGCGACCTCGGCCGGCGCGAGGCGGACGGCTCGATCACCTTCATCGGACCGAAGACGCGCCTGATCAAGTCCGCGGCCGAGAACGTCTACCCGGCCGAGGTCGAGCGCTGCGTCGCCAGCCATCCCGGGGTCGCGGAGTGCGCGGTGATCGGCGTCCCCGACCCGATCTGGGTGCAGAGCGTCAAGGCGATCGTCGTCGCACACGACGAGACGGCGGTGAGCGCTGACGACATCATCGAGCACTGCCGATCCCGCATCGCCGGGTACAAGAAGCCGCGTACTGTCGAGTTCGTGGACGAGCTCCCCCGGTCGGGCTTCGCGGTCGATTACGAGACGCTCGACGAGCGATTCGGTGGTGGCAACTACCCTGGCGGGCGGACCCGCAGCGCATGAGCCGCCCCTTCCCCACCGGCGCGTTCCGCCGTCGCATCCGGACCGTCGTCGAGACACCCGACGTCGTGGCCGGCGGCCTCGAGGACGACTTCCACTACTTCCAGGTGCGGGTACACCACGACGGCGAGCGGGTCCTCGACGTGGACGCCCAGTCGAGACGCTGGCCCTGGAGCACCTGTCCGAGCGCGGCCGAGCCGCTGCGGTCGCTGGCCGGGATGCCGTTGTCGTTGCGGTGCATGGCGGTCGGCGACTGGAGCGACCCGCGTCTCAACTGCACCCACATGTTCGACCTGGCCGGCCTGGCCGTCGCGCACGCGGCGCGGGGCGGCCCGCCGGGCACGGTGCGCCAGTACGACGTGGAGATCCCGGCTGGCGCGCAGGCCGGCGGCCTGACCGACGTCTCGGTGGTACGGGACGGTGCGCTGCGGTTGCGCTGGACGCTCGACGGGCGCGCCTGCGTCGCACCGCCTCCGTACTCGACCGTGCCCTGGCGGGGCGGGTTCCTGCGCTGGGCCGACGAGCACCTGGCGCCCGACGATGCGGAGGCCGCGATCGTGCTGCGGCGAGCCTGCGACATCGGGATGGGACGCGGCATGGACCTCGACGCGATTCCTCGCGCCCTCGACGCGCTCGGCGCCCAGGGGGCGGTCTGTCACACCATGCAGCCGGGATTCGTGGAGGTTGCGCTTCGCAACCGCGGGACCATCCGCGACTGGGACCCCGACCCCGACCAGCTACTGGCCGAGGGCCCCTGAGGCTCAGGCCTCCAGCGCGACGAGATCCGCGAAGCGTCGCAGCCCGTCGACGGCCTCGCGGGAACGCGCCCACGGCGACACGATGAGCCGAGTGACGCCCAACTCCTCCCAGTGGGCGACGTCGTCGCGCGACTCCACCGGGCCGCCCAGGCAGCATTGAAAGTCCTCGCCGTCCCGTCCGGCCTCGGCGCGCAGCGAGCGCAGCTGGTCGAGTTGGCGGGCGGCGCTCTCGAAGTCGTGACCCATACCGATCCAGCCGTCCCCGTGGCGTGCGGCGCGTCGGAGCGCGGCGGTGCTCTCCCCGCCGACCAGGATCGGCGGCCAGGGACGCTGGAGGGGTTTGGGCTCGAAGACGACCCCGTCGAACGAGAAGAACTCGCCGTGGTGGGACACCTCGGCCTCGGTCCAGAGCCGCTTGCAGACCGTGAGGGCCTCGTCGACTCGCCGGCCGCGGCTGTGAAAGTCGAGCTCGGTGGCTACCCATTCTTCCTCGAGCCAGCTGGCGCCGACCCCGAACTCGAAGCGGCCGCCCGAGACGAGATCGAGCGTCTGCGCGGCACGAGCGGGGACGAACGGATGGCGCAAGCCGAGGTTGTAGACGTGGGTCCCGAGCCGGACCCGCTCGGTCTGGCCGGCGAGGAAGCCCAGATAGGTGAAGGCGTCGAAGATCGGTGTCGTGGGTGGCACCGGCGGGTGCGCTTCCCCCGGATGCGGAGATCGGCTCATCTGGGTCGTGAAGACGAGGTGCTCGGGCAGCCACACCGACTCGTAGCCCAGCCGCTCCGCCTCGAGCGTGCACTCCACGAAGAACACCGGGTTCAGGCGCCCTAACGCGATGCCGAACCGCATCCGATGCCCCGATCCGCTCGACGTCTGGTCATGGCGTGTAGGTGACGTAGCCGCCGTCGGGCCGACCGTGCCAGCCCCCGGCGGCCAGGTTGCCGCCGTCGACATGGATCGTGGTCCCGGTGACGAAGCGGCTGAGGTCGCTGGCCAGAAACACCGCCGCGCCCGCCACGTCGTCGACGTCGCCGGCGACCGGCAGCGGGGTGTGAACGCCGACCGGCCCGACTCCGGGAGTCGGGATGACATCCGGCGCGATGCAGTTGACACGGATGCGACGCGGGCCGAGCTCGAGCGCCAGGCTCTTGGTGAGGTTCGCGACCGCCGCCTTCATGGCCGAGTACACCGCGTAGCCGGGCGCGGCCCGGTGCGCTTCGATGGACGTCAGGTTCACGATCGAGCCGCCCCGCCCGCCCATCGCGGCGACGGTCGGGCGAATGAAGTTCGTGACACTCCCGAAGTTCTCGCGCACTAGGGCATCTTGGCCCTTGGCCGAGACACTGAGGAAGTCGGCGCCGAAGCCCCCGCCCGCGTTGTTGACCAGGATGTCCACGCCGCCAAACTCCCGGGTGGCGGTGGCGACAAAGCCCACGCATGCCTCCTCGTCCCGGACGTCGAGCTCGGCGGCCACCACCCGCCGCCCGGCCGCCTCCACCCCGTCGGCGGTCGCATCCAGGTTCGCGACGTCACGGTCGCAGAGCGCGACGTGGGCGCCGAAGCGGGCGAAGGCGAGGGCGATGGCCTCGCCGATGCCGACCGCAGCCCCCGTGACCACGGCGACCCGGTCCGTGAGCAAGCACGCTGCCGGGTCGAGGGCCACGGCGCCGGACGTTAGCCCTCACCTGACGGTAGCGTCAGACTCGTGACGTACTCACTCGAAGACAAGAAAGTGCTCGTGACCGGCGCGTCGTCGGGGATCGGCGCGGCGCTCGCCGAGGGATTCGCGCGGCGCGGCGCCGTGGTCGGGATCTGCGCCCGACGCGCCGACCGGCTCGAGTCGACCCTGGCCCGCCTGCGAGAGCATTCCCCGGCGTCGCGGGCCTGGACCATCGACCTCGCCGACCTCGACGGCATCGCCGGCTTCGCCGAGACCGCGACCCGGGATCTCGGCGGCATCGACGTGCTGGTCAACAACGCGGGCATCCCGAAGCGGCGTGACGTGACTCGCCTGTCGCCCGACGAGGTCGAGGCCGTGATGCGGATCAACTACTTCTCACCCGTCCGCTTGACCCTCGCGCTGCTCCCGACGCTGATCGAGCGCGGGGGCCGAATCATCAATATCTCGTCCGTCGCGGCGCGGTTGGGACCGCCGATCGAGGGCGCCTACGGGGCGACGAAAGCCGCGATCACCGCCTTTTCGGAATCGATGGCGGTCGACCTCCGGGATACCGACGTGCAGGTACACGTCGTCAATCCGGGGGTGCTCGACACCGAGCTGTTCCACCTGCCGGACAACGAGTCGGGCTTCCACGACTCGGTCGAGATGCTGCCCGTCGACGCCATCGTCGAGCCGGTGCTGGCCCAGTTGGACGCGGGCACCTTCGAGTCGTACGTCCCCGACTGGTTCGGCGACGTCGTCTCGGGCAAGTTCCGCGACCCGAACGCCTTCATCACGGGTACGAAGGACTACGCCCGATCCCAGACCCGCTAGGTCGAGCCCTCGCCGGCGGGGCCGTGGTCGGCCACGTAGCCAGAGGTGCGACACGCGGCGGCGTCGCTCGCCCGGGGCGTCGACGCGGCACCCGCCAGCGAGTCGCCCACGACGAGGACACCGAGGGTCAGGACGACGAGGGCGGCGCGGCGCCCCAGGATCACTCGAGCAGGTCGGGCTGCTCGCGCACGATCATCGCGTAGAGGGGCGCGAAGCTGAACCAACCCGCGAGATGCGAACCGACCTGAGTGGAGGTGAGCTCCGCCATCTCGGGTGAGATCAGCACCGGCGAGCCGGCGGCCTCCGCGAGGAGCTGCGCCTGACACGAGCGCTCCATCGTGATGAACCACCACACGGCCTCGTCGACCGAGTGACCCACGGTGAGCAGCCCGTGATTGCGGAGGACCACGGCCTTGTGGTCGCCGAGGGCGTGCGCGATGCGCTTGCCTTCCTCGAGGTCGAGCACCACGCCGGTGTAGTCGTCGAAGAGCGAGTGGTCGTCGTAGAACGCGCAGGCGTCCTGCGTGATCGGGTCGAGGAGACGACCGAGCGTCGACCAGGCCTTGCCGTGCAACGAGTGCGAGTGGGCGGCGGCGATCGCGTCGGGGCGGGCCTCGTGCACCTGGGAGTGGATCGCGAACGCGGCGCGGTTGACTGCGGCGTTGCCCTCGACCACCTCACCGTCGCGGTTCACGAGCACCAGGTCCGAGACCCTGATGTGGCGGAAGTTCATGCCGAACGGGTTCACCCAGAAATGGTCGAGCCGCTCGGGGTCACGCGCCGTGATGTGCCCGGCGACGCCCTCGTCGAAGCCAAACTTGCCGAACAGTCGAAACCCCGCGGCGAGGCGCTGCTTGCGGTGCTGGCGCTCCTCCTCGAAGGACTCGAACTTCGGAAGGTAGCCGTCGCCGTGCAACAGATCCTGGAGGTCAGTCTCGGTCGTGGCCATGTGGTCCTCCGTTCGGCATGCGGTCGTTCAGCACGCGGCGCAACTCGATCGTAGCGGTCGTCGCGACCGAGCGGTCACGTCAGCCGGCCGCCCAGGCCGGTCCGCGCGCCGGCGAGCACTCGCGGAACGCCTCGCACCAGGGTGGCGGTGCCCCGCCGCGTCGGCCAGGTCGTAGCGGCGCCACGCGTCGCCGACTTTCACGTCGGCGACGAGCCCCGAGGCGAGCGCATGGAAGTGGAGGAACGGTGCGGTCCCAAGCGTGAACCAGCGGAGCCCGCGGTCCGTCAGGGTGTCGAACGCGCGGAGCGCCTCGACGGACTCGAGATCGGAGGCCCGGACCCGGGCCACCGGCTACGCCGCGTCGGCGGGCAGCCCGACCGTCTTGAGCTCGAGGTACTCCTCGAACCCGGCGACGCCGTGCTCCCGGCCGATCCCGCTCTCCTTGTACCCGCCGAAGGGTGAGTCGGCGCCGAACCACTGGCCGCCGTTGACGGCGATGGTGCCGGTCCGGATTCGCGAGGCGACGGCCAGCGCGCGCTCGAGCGAGCCGCCGTTCACGGCCCCGGAGAGCCCGTAGCGGGAGTTGTTGGCGATCCGCACCGCGTCATCGTCGTCCTGGTAGCGCAGCACGGCGAGAACGGGACCGAAGATCTCCTCTTGGGCGATGGTCGCGTCCGGGTCGACGTCGACGAACAGCGTCGGCTCGACGAAGTATCCCTTCGGGAGGTGCGCTGGCACACCGCCGCCGACGAGCAGGCGCGCGCCTTCGGCCTTGCCCTTCTCGATGTAGCCGAGGACCCGGTCGCGCTGGCGGGCGTTGATCAGCGGCCCCATGAGGTTCCCCGCGTCGGTCGGATCTCCGTATGGAAAGCCCTCGAATGCGGCTTTGAGCAGGTCGACGGCTTCGTCGTAGCGCGACGCGGGGACGAGCATGCGCGTGGTGATCGCGCATCCCTGTCCGGCGTGGATGCAGGTCATCGACCCGGACGGCACCGCCGACGCGAAGTCCGCATCGTCGAGCACGATGTTGGCCGACTTGCCGCCCAGCTCGAGGAAGACCTTCTTCAGGGTCTCGGCTCCTCGGGCCATGATCCGCTTCCCGGTTCCGGACGACCCGGTGAAGCTGACCATGTCCACGCGGGGGTCGGCGGTGAGGAACTCCCCCACCTCGGCCTTGTCGCCCGACGTGACGATGTTGAGCACGCCCGGCGGCAGGTCGGTCTGCTCGGCGGCGATCTTGCCGATGCCGGTGGCGCTCCAGGGGGTGTCGGGGGCCGGCTTCAGGACGACGGTGTTGCCGGCCGCGAGCGCTGGTCCGAGCTTCGAGAGGTTGAGCATGAACGGGAAGTTCCACGGTGTGATCGCGCCGACGACGCCGATCGGCTCCTTGTAGACGCGTCGAGCGCTCCGCTGGCCCATGAACTCGCAGATCGGCAGGTCCTCTTCCCATGCGTAGGCGTCGATCTGGTCGATGTCCCACTGCAGGTCGTCGATGCAGGAGTCGAGCTGGATCGCGTAGGTGAGGACGATCGGCGATCCCACTTCGGCCACGATCTGGCCCCGGAGTGTTTCGCGCTCGTTGGCGAGGGCGTCCTTGAGCTGCTGGAGACAGCGGCGGCGCAGCGACCGGTCGGTGGACCATTCGGTCTCGTCGAAGGCGCGCCGGGCCGCTCCGATGGCCCGGTCCATGTCGGCGGGCCCGGCGTCGGCCACCTGCCCGATGACCTCCTCGGTGGCCGGGTTGATGTTCGCGAACGTCGCTCCCGACGCAGCGTCGGCGAGTTTCCCGTCGATGAGCATCCTCGGCTCGGCATCGAAGTCGGCCATTTGTCCCTCGCTTGGTCCGGTGGATGATCCCGTCGTGGCGGGAGCGTACCGCTATGTTCCGGCTGTGCGGATCGCCGCGCTCGACCTCGGCACCAACTCGTTCCACCTGTTGATCGCCGACGTGCAGCCCGACGGCCACTTCGAGGCGCTGACCCGCGACAAGGCCATGATCCGCCTCGGCGACGTGGTCGCTCGGAAGGGGCGGATCACGACCGCGGCGGCTGACGTCGCGGTCCAGACCGTGCGCCATTTCAAGCGGCTCGCCGACGCCGCGGGCGCGACGGAGACGCACGCTTGCGCCACGAGCGCCATCCGTCAGGCGGCGAACGGCGACGCGGTGGTCGACCGGATCGAGGCGGAGGCGGGGGTCGCGGTCGAGGTGATCAGCGGTCGGCGGGAGGCCGAGCTCATCTTCGGTGCGATCCGGGCCAGCGTGCTCTTGGACCCCGCGCCGGCGCTGTGCTTCGACCTCGGCGGCGGCAGCCTCGAGGTGATGGTCGGCGACGCGGCCGGCCTGCGGTATTCAGCGAGCGAGAACCTCGGGGTCGGGCGGCTGACCGCCGATCTTGTCGGCAGCGATCCGCTCTCGAAAGAGGACCGCCGGGTGTTGCAGTCACACATCACCCGGGTGCTCGCCCCGGTGGCCGCCGAGGTGGCGGCGTTCGCACCTCGCCTGGTGGTCGGGAGCAGTGGCACGCTGCTCGACATCGCCCACATGGCGGCCGCCCGACGCACGACCGACGTGCCGGTGTCGCTCAACCAGCTGCGATTCACGCGCGCCGAGTTCCTTGCGCTGCACAAGCAGATCCTGGCGTCGAAGGCCAGCGACCGGCTCCGTCTCGACGGTCTCGAAGCGCGCCGGGTCGACCTGATCCCGGCCGGGTCCCTCGTCCTGGCGACTGCGATGGACCTGTTCGGCTTCGACGAGATGACGGTGAGCGAGTGGGCGCTCCGGGAAGGAATCGTGCTCGACGTCATCGGGCACCATGATCCCGACGACTGGTCGGAGGATCCCCGCGCCATTCGCCGCGCGTCCGTGCAGGGCTTCGCGCGCCGGTGCAATTGGTCGGAGGGGCACGGGCGCCAGGTCGCGCGCCTAGCGCTCGAGCTGTTCGATCAGACCGAGTCGCTGCACGGGCTCGGAGCGGAGGACCGCGAGCTCCTCGAGTACGCGGCGTTGCTCCACGACGTCGGGGAGCACGTCTCGACGACCGGCCACCACAAGCACGGGGCGTACCTGATCCGCCACGCGCAACTCCGGGGATTTACGCCCGAGGATGTGCAGCTGCTCGCCGCGCTGGCGCGCTGGCACCGGCGGGGCGAGCCCAAGCTGGGCGACGACTTCGACATGGTCGATCGCGTGCGTCTGCGAACGCTGGCGTCATTGCTTCGGCTGGCAGACGGTTTGGACCGCAGCCGCAGCGAGGCGGTCGACCATCTCGACGTCTCGATCGGCCCGTCGCTCGTCGTGATCCGCCTTCGCTCGTCACGAGACATGGAGCTTGAGCTCTGGGGTGCTCGACGCAAGCTCGAACTGTTCGAGAAGGTCTTCGAACGGGACGTCGAGTTCACGACCCACCCGGCCGGCTCGGCCCGTCCCGGATCGTCCGGCGTGGATCAGGACGGCCCGGTCACCGTCTGATCGATGATGGCGGCCGTCGTCTCGATCAGGGCGTCAGCCGTCACGCCGAGGTCCTCGATCTCGCGATGGAAGGCCGCGAGCCGTTCGGTCATCGCCACCATCGCCGACGCGGCCGCGATCGGGGACATCGAGGGACTGACGCGCCCGGCGCGTTGTGACTCGGCGATGCGCTTCGCGAGGCCCTCCAAGATGGGCATGAGCGAGGCGTTGCGGACCGCACGGAATCGCTGGTCGCCTTCTTGGGCGGCCAGGTTCCGGGTGCGGAGCACCCCGCGGTGAGTGTCCCAGGAGGCGACGAACAGCTCGATCATGCGACGCGCCGACGTGGTGGTCCAGGGCTCGGCGAGCATCTGCGTGATCGGGACGAGATCCTCGGCAACGTCTTCGGCGAGGGCGAGCACTGCGTCCTCGACGTCGCGGAAGTACTGGTAGAAGGTCGCCGGTGACGTGCCGACGTCGCGGGCGATCTCGACGACTCGGAGGTCGCGGATGCCCGAGGTCTCGAGGAGCGACGAGGTCGCGTCGAGGAATCGCCGTCGGGTTTGGAGCCCTCGCCGTCCGAGGGGGCGCCCGTCGAGCGCGATCGATTCGGCGGTCACGCCTGCGTACCGTACTGGCGCGTCATCCGAGCGCGCCGGCCTCCCGGAGCTTGGCGGTCTGGGCGGTGTCGTAGCCCAGGACCGCGCGGAGCACCTCGTCGGTGTGTTCACCCACCTTCGGGGCCCGGGTCGGAGTGGGGAGGCCCTCGCCCGCCACGTTGACCGGCAATGGGATCTCATCGGCGCCGAGACGAGCCGCGGGGATCCAGGGGAAGCGGTCCTGGAACTGTGGATCTTGGGCGATCGTCTTCGAGGTGTTCACCGGCGCGATCGGCGTGTTGACCTCGCTGCCGAAAGCGATCCATTGTTTGGAGGTTCGGGTCCGGAAGATGTCGCGCAGCTCGGCTTGCAGCTCTCGGTTGTTGCGCGCGTGGTCGGCGTACTCCTCGCCCGGCCAGCGTTCGAACAGGTCGGGTCGGCCGACCGCGTCACAGAAGTTTTTCCAGAAGGCCCGCTCGGATGCCATGAAGAGGATGTGGCCGTCCGCCGAGTCGTACATCTGGTAGCGGACGCCCTCCTTCATGCCGGCCGTCCCGGGGGCCCGCCGTTCGTAGTCGTCGCTGGCGTTGCCGGTGACCTCGGATTGCGGTCGCTCGTAGGCGCGCCACGTCTCGATGCGATACCAGTCCATGTAGGCGGCGGCGTCGGACTGGGCGAGTTCCATCGCCGAGCCCGCACCCGTCTTGCGGGCTTGGGTGATGCCGGCGAGGACGGCCAGCGCCCCGAGGAGCGGGCCGGCGTGGATGCCCATCGAGGGATGCTCGGGCAGGTAGCAGAACCCCTCGTCGTCGTAGGCGGCCGGGACGAGGCCAGCCCAGGTGTCGAAGGCGATCCCGTGCGCAGGCAGGTTCCGGTAGGGGCCGGTGGCCCCGTACCCGGAGATGGAGCAGAACACGATGCGCGGGTTCACCTCGCGCAACTGCTCGAACCCGAGGCCGCGTTTGGCGAGCGCGCCAGGGCGCATCGCCTCGACGACCGCGTCGGCGCCGCGGACGAGGTCGAGGTAGACCTCGACGCCTTCGGGTGTGCGCAGGTCGAGGGTGATGCTGCGCTTGCCCCGATGGATATGGAGGTGCAGCAGCGACTCTCCCTCCACGATCGGCCACGTCATGCGACGGATGTAGTCACCCTGGGGCGGCTCGACCTTGATGACATCGGCGCCGAGGTCGGCGAGGAACGACGTGAGCTCGCCCGGACCGAGCAACGAGCTCTCGATCACGCGGACGCCGGTCAGTAGACCGCGGTCGGGGGCGCTCACAGCGAGTCCCCGGCGGAGAGGTCCGTCGTGGGGTGGGGCGTCATGAGCTCCTCCCGCCAGTCGGTGAGATAGTCGCAGGCGCGCGCTCGCCACTGGGCGATGCGGTCGTCGGTACCCTCGACGCTGGCCTGTTGCAGCTCGCAATGTGATGCCGGGTCGGTGGCCCAGATGGTGAGCACCTCTCGGTCAGTCAGGAGCACCTCGTAGAGGCCGACGACGGTGTGTCCGTAATCAGCGAGGACGGGTTGCCACTGGCCGCGGACTGCGCCGAGGTAGTCGAGGGCCGCTCCGGCCCGGCATCGCGAGAGCTCGTGGACGAACAGCGGTGCGTGCACCTCGCGCGCCCGGAGCTCGGCGAGCGACGGGCAGCCGGGCGCGCCGGCGAGGACGCGGTCGAACCCGCTGGTGCGGAGCTCGAGGGCGCGTCGCCACCACGCTTCGAGCTCGGGGGTTCGGGTCCGGCGCAGATTGGTCCGCTCCATCAGCCGCCGCCAGCCCTCCCACCCGTCGACGCACTCCCAGAGGTTCACCACCTGGGGCCAGCGTCCGGTCGAGCCCATCGTGTACCAGGTGCCCACCAGCTCGAGGGTGCCACCGGACGCGTCGCCCGCGCCGCGCTCGACGGTGTGCTCCATGTAAGGCATCGCGCCCTCACCGACAATGTCGATGTACTCGTGGAGATACACGTTGCGGGTCGACACCGGGCGGGATCGTACCCGAGGTCTCCTGACGCGCGGCACGAGACCGGCCGGGTGCGGGCTGGGCGCGCGACGATGAGCGCGTGGCTGTGCACGCCGTCCCCGATCTCTCGGGGCGCATCGTGGTGCTGGTCGGGCCCGGCGTGGTGGAGGCGGGCGCGATCGCCGAGCTGCGAGCGTTCGCTGCGGCGGGTGACCTCGGGGTGGCCAACACCTGGGGCGCCAAAGGCGTGTTCGCCTGGGACAGCCCCCACCATCTCGGCACCTGCGGTCTCCAGGCGCGCGATTTCGAGCTGCTCGGGTTCGGCGAGGCAGACACCATCGTCGCCGTCGGCCTCGACGAGGACGAGTCGCCACGAGCCCGGATCGCCCTGGCCCCCGTGGTCGATCTCGAGCCCGCCGCGCTCGGGTCGGCGCTCGGGCGGGTGGTCCGCACCGGGACACGGGTGCCGAACCAGCTGTATGCACGTCTCGCCGCCGTCGCGCAACCGGGCTACGTCGACGACAAGGTGCCGCTCCACCCGGCGCGGGTCGTCGCGGAGCTCGGCGCGGCGCTCCCCAGCGGCGGTTTCCTCGCCGCCGAGCCGGGTCTGGCTGGCTTGTGGGTGGCGCGGACGTTCCCGACGCCCGCGCTCGAGCCCGGCGCGCCGCGCCGGGTGGTCATCCCCGCCCGCCGCGAGCCCGGGCAAGCGCTGCGCCGCGCGGTCGCGGCGGCACGCCGCGGTCGTCCGTCCCTCGCGGTGACCACGATCCCACTCGACGGCGCGACCGCGGACCAGGTTGCGGCCGTGGCCGGCGACGACCTCCCGTTGGTCGTCATCGGGTGGAGCGAGGACGGACCCTCGGTTCGGGCGTCGGAGCTGGGCCCAGCCGTGGAGGCCGCGCTAGGGGCCCGCCGCCCGGCGGTCCTCGAGGTGGCGGTGTGCGCAACGGACACTCGCCTGCTCGTCGAGGCCGCGGGGGAAGTGGTGGCGTGGGGCGGGCTCTAACGTGCACCCGAGGGAGGAGAAGATGACCACGCCGCGGACGGCGATCGTGACCGGAGCGTCGTCGGGGATCGGGCGCGCCATCGCGTGTGAGCTCGGTGGCCTCGGGTGGCGCGTCGCGCTCGGGGCGCGTCGCACTGACCGGCTCGATGACGCCGCAGCCGAAGTTCGCGACGCCGGCGGCGAAGCGTTCACCCGTTACTTGGACGTCGCGGACGCCTCGTCGATCGCCGGCTTCTTCGCTGCGGCCGAAACGGCCCTCGGCGGCGTTGACGCGCTCGTGAACAACGCCGGTGTCGCAGCACCCGGCTGGCTCGAGCAGGTCTCGGTCGAGGCGATCGAGCGCGAGATCGCGACCAACCTGCTCGGACCGGTCCTCGCCAGCCGGCTCGCGGTGGCGTCGATGCGGGCCCGTCAGTCAGGCGGCGACCTGGTGTTCATCACGTCCGACGCGACGCGCCACCCGCGGCCTCGCATGGCGACCTACACGGCGACGAAGGCGGCCCTTGAGGCATTGGCGCAGGCCCTGGCCCTGGAGCTCGAAGGGTCGGGGATTCGCGCCACCACAGTCCGGGTCGGGCCCACCCTCAGCGAGTTCGGGTTCGGCTGGCCGATGGACGATCTCGAGGACCTCATGGGGTACTGGCCCCGGTTCGGGCTCCAACGCCACGCCGGTGTGCTCGACGTGTCCGCGGTCGCCCAGGCGGTCGTCGCCGCGCTCACCGCGCCACCCGGCGTGCACGTCGAGATGATCGAGGTTCAGCCCGCGGCGCCGGTCGACGATCCCGGACCGGCTCGGATCGTCGAGCGTCCGACCGCCCGGTGAGGTCAGCCACCGTGCATGTAGCGGCGCACCAGTCGTCGAGACCGGTGACCAGTGTGGGCCATGATCCGCGCGTCGCTGACGCCATGCTCGGTGGCGGCGGCCACCATGCCTCGGCGCAGTGACAGGCCCCGGTAGCGGGCCGGGTCGAGCCCCGCGGCGTCGGCGGCGCGTCGAACCACCCGCGTGACCGCCTTCGGGCCGAGTCCGGCGCCGAGGTGCCCGTGGCGGTCGACGGCACGGAACGCTGGCCCGTCGCCCAGGTGTGCGGCGGCGCTCCACCGCGTCCATGCGGTCACCGCGCACAGCTCGGGCGCGGACCCGAACGGGACGAGCACCCGGCCGCGCGCCATCTCTACCCGCAGCCCGCCGGGCACGAGCCGCACCGCTTCGGCGTCGAGCTGGGCGATCTCGCCCGGACGCAGCCCGGCTCCGTAGCCGAGCAGCAACAGCGCGCGGTCGCGGCGCCCGGTGAGCGTGTCGGGCAGCCGGTCGGACATCTGGCGCAGGTCGTCGATGGCCAGGGGCGTCGTGGGCGTGGCGCGGCCCCGCTGGTGCCACTCGGCGCGCGCGATGGCCGCGCGGACCGCTCCCGCCTCGGTCGGCGACGCCCAGCCGGCGTCGAGGTGGGCCGCGCGCACAGCGGCGAGGCGACGCCGCACCGTCGCCACGCTCTGGAGGCGACCGACGTCGTCGAGGTACCGCGCCACGGCGTCGGGGGTGGCCGGCATCGATCCCACCGCCCGCTCGGCGCACCAGGCGTCGAAGGACACCCAGTCGGCGCGGTAGGCGCGTTCGGTGGCCGGCGCTCGACGCACCCGGCGCACCCTAGCCCTGACGTCCGATAACTGGCACGGCGTTGACGGCTCCGGGTCGCCCGCCGATCCTTGGGGGCATGACCACTTCGGACACCACGTACATCGTCGACGCCGACGGCCACGTCTGTGAGCCCGCCGATCTGTGGGAGCGGGCCCTGCCGTCGCACCTACGCGACCAGGGGATCCGCCTGCGCTGGAACGAGGCCACCGGGTACGACGAGTGCCTCGTCGAGGACCGGCTGGCCACCGACCGGGGGCTGGTCGGGCTCGGCAACGCCGGGGAGTCCTTCGACGACTTCGGCCGCGGCCGCCACTACGAGGACCTGAACCCGGCGGGCTTCGACGCCGCCGAGCGGGTCAAGGTCCTCGACTCCGAGGGGATCGACCTCTCGGTGATCTACCCCGGGCTCGGCTTGAAACTCGGCGGGATCCGCGACCCGGAGCTCGCCACCTGGTCGTGTCGCGTCTACAACGACTGGCTGGCGGAATGGACGGCGACCGCACCAGCGCGCCTCCGCGGCGTCGGCGCGCTCCCCATGCAGGACCCGGCCGCCGCGGCCGAGGAAGCCCATCGAATCCAGGACCTCGGGCTCGTCGGAGGATTCGCCCGCCCCAACGCCTACCTCGACCGTCCGTTCCAGCATCCCGCGTACACGCCGCTGTGGGAGGCGCTCGAGGAGCCGGGGCTGCCGTTGGCCCTGCACCCGGCGGGCCTCGCCGACATGCCCGGCGCGTCGCGGGCGCTCCTCACCCTGATGGCGCCGGGCACCCATCACGCCCTGATCCTGTTGTTCGACCAGCAGATGACCCTCTCGAACCTCACCTACGGCGGCGTGCTCGAGCACCATCCGGGGCTGAAGGTCATCGTGCTCGAGTGCGGCGGAGGCTGGATCGCGCACTGGATGGACCGCCTGAACGAGTTCGAGGAAAGCTACGGCTGGACGACCCCCACCATGTCGCTGACCCCCGAGGAGTACTTCCGGCGTCAGTGCTGGATCAGTTTCGACCCCGGTGAACGCACGGTGGGTGCCCTGGCGCCGCTGGTAGGAGGCGACCGGTTCGTGTGGGCGTCGGACTTCCCGCACAGCGACGCGCAGTACCCGGGGGTGGTCGACGAGCTCCGCGAGCACAACGAGGGACTGTCGGACTCCGCGAAAGCCGGGCTGTTCGGGCTGAATGCGCTCGACATGTACAGCCTGCCGCACCCGGCCTGAGCCGTGCCGGAGCTCGATCTCCTCATCCGCGGCGGCGAGGTCGTCGACGGCCTGCACCATCCCGCACGCCACGCCGACGTCGCCGTCCGCGACGGTCGGGTCGTCGAGGTGTCGGAACACGTCGACGGTTCGGCATCGCGGGTGCTCGACGCGGACGGGCTGCTGGTCACGCCGGGCTTCGTGGACGTCCACACCCACTACGACGCCCAGCTCCACTGGGAGCCCACCGCGTCGCCCGCGTCGTGGCACGGGGTCACCACGCTGCTGACCGGCAACTGCGGGTTCACCCTCGCCCCCTCGAAGCCCGATGACCTGGAGTGGCTGCTGTTGATGCTGAGCCGGGTCGAGGGCATGTCCGCCGACGCGTTGGCAACCGGCGTCGACTTCCACGGCGGGTCGGTCGGCGACTTTCTCGCCAACCTCGACGGTCGAGTTGCCGTCAACGTGGGAGCCAACGTCGGGCACTGCGCGCTACGACGCCACGTGATGGGCGACGAGGCATCCGAGCGCCACGCGACCGACGACGAGGTCGCCACGATGCAGCACCTGCTCCGCGAGGCGCTGCGCGACGGCGCGGTCGGATTCACCTCCTCCCAGCTCGAGCTCCACGTCGCGCACGACGGCCGGGGCGTCCCTTCGAACTACGCAGCCCCCGACGAGCTGCTCGCGCTCGCGTCGGTGCTCGCGGAGTTCGGGCGGGGCTCGATCGAGTTCATCCCCCGCTCCTTCCTGACCGGCTACGACGACGCGGACCGGGCCTTGATCCAGGGAATGGCCCGAACGTCGGGTCGTCCGGTTCACCTGAACACGTTGACGATGATGCCCCACGCTCCCGACGGCTGGCACCGCAGCCTCGAGTTCGCCCGCGACGCCCAACACGAGGGCCTCGAGCTGCACCCGATGTTCGCCAGCAACCGCCAAGGCGCGCATTTCCAGCTCGGCACCACGTTCCTCTTCGACGAGATGCCGAGTTTCCGCGACACGTTGACCCTCCGCCCGGCCGAGCGCGCGCGGCGCCTGGCTGATCCGGCGCAGCGCGACCGCATGCGCACCGAGCTCGCCGACCCGACGGGACGCTCGTTTGTGTTCGTCTGGCAGGTGCTGCGGGTCGAGCAGGTCGTGCACGACCGGAACCGACGCTGGCTCGACCGCAGCGTGAGCGACGTCGCCGACGAGCTGGGCGTCGATCCGCTCGACGCGTTCCTCGACCTCTCCCTCGACGAGGACCTCGAGACGCAGTTCGTGCTGGCCGCGCCCCCCGACGCCAAACGGCGGGCCGCGACCGAGACGATGATCCGCTCGCCGTTTGTCATGGCTGGCAGCAGCGACGGGGGGGCGCACCTCCTGTCGTTCTGCGGCGCCGACTACACGACGCGCCTCTTGACCGAGTGGGTCCCCGACGTGCTGAGCCTCGAAGACGCCGTGGCCCGCCTCACGTCGATCCCCGCCCGGGCCACCGGGCTCGCCGACCGGGGCCGGCTCAGCCCGGGCGCCGCGGCGGACGTCCTGCTCATCGATCGGGACCGCCTGGCGACGCCCGACGCGCCACGCTACGTACGCGACTTCCCGGCCGGAAGTGGCCGCTTCGTCGCCGACGCCGACGGCTATCGGGCCCTGATCGTGAACGGCGAGCTGGTCCTCGAGGACGGCACCTGGACCGGAGCGACCCCCGGCGACGTGCTGCGGGGAGGCGCCGCGCCGGGCGCGGTCACCTGACCAGCCCGATCGAGGAGCGTTCCCCCCGCGGGTCGGCGCGCCCCAGCGGTAGCCTGACCGTGAGCACCGACCGGGAGTCCGCATTATGCAGACCGACGAACTGATCATCGTAAGCGTCGACGACCACGTCGTCGAGCCACCCGACCTCTTCGAGCGCCATCTACCGGCGCGGTACCGCGACCTCGCACCCCACGTCGAGCGTCAGGGCGACGGGACCGACGTCTGGCAGTTCCACGGGCTCCAGATCCCGAATGTTGGCCTCAACGCCGTCGCGGGCCGGCCCCGCGAGGAGTACGGGATCGATCCGACCTCTTTCGACGAGCTGCGAGCGGGCTGCTTCGACGTGGAGAAGCGCGTCCTCGACATGAGCGCCAATGGCGTGCTCGGCTCGCTGAACTTTCCCTCCCTGCCCGGCTTCGCGGGCCGGCTCTTCGCCGAGCTCGAGGACAAGGACGCGGCTCGGATCCTCACCGAGGCCTACAACGACTGGCACATCGACGACTGGTGCGGCTCGGCTCCCGAGCGGTTCATCCCCCTCGCCGTACCCGCGATCTGGGACCCTGAGGTGACCGCGGCCGAGATGCGCAGGGTGGCAGCCAAGGGCTGCCGGGCCATGACGTTCCCCGAGAACCCGGTCCCGCTGGGTCTGCCCAGCCTCCACAGTGATCACTGGGATCCGGTGTGGCGCGCCGCGTCCGACACCGGGATGGTCCTGTGCATGCACATCGGATCGTCCTCGAAACTCGTCGTCACATCCCCCGACGCGCCGATGGACGTGATGATCGTGCTGCAACCGATGAACATCGTGCAGTGCGCCGCCGACCTGGTCTTTTCGCCACTGTGGAAGCGCTTCCCCGCCGTGAAGGTGGCGCTGTCGGAGGGTGGAATCGGCTGGGTCCCCTACTTCTTGGAGCGTCTCGACCACACCTACGAGATCCATCGAGCGTGGACCGGAGCCGACTTCGGCGACCAGCTGCCCAGCGAGTTCTTCCTCGAGCACGTGATCTTGTGTTTCATCAGCGACCCGATCGGACTCAAGCTCGTACGCGACCACGTCGGTGTCTCCCGGGTCACGGTCGAGATCGACTACCCGCACTCGGACACGACCTGGCCGCACTCACCCGAGCAGCTGATGGACGAGTTCGCCGCCACCGACCTGCGCGACGACGAGATCAACGCCCTCACCTACGAAAACGCGATGCGCGAGTTCCGCTACGACCCGTTCTCCATCCGGCCCCGGGAGCGGTGCACGGTCGCGGCGCTCCGGGCTGAGGCGATCGGCGTCGACACCAGACCGGTCGCGAAGGGTCGACGGTTCCCCGAGCGTCACGGGCTCACCATCGACAAGCTCACGCCCACCGCGTGAGCTCAGCGCTCGGCGACGGCGCGGCGGACCAGCCGGAGGCCCCACCTCCCCTGCGCACCGAGGCGCGGCCGTTCGGCGTTCACTGGCTCGTCGACGCCGCGGTCATCTTCCTCGCCACGATCATCCTGGCCCTGATCTTCGGCGTCCCCTGGCTGGCCGTCCTGGCCACCTCGATCGTGCTCGGGGCGTTCGCGGCGAGGCTCACGCGCCGCGCCGACGAGCGAGCGATGCTCACCCGACGCGACGGCTGAGCTCACCGCTCAGGGTCATGACGGGAGCCGGTAGAGCCGGTCAGCGTTCCCCGCCGCGATCGCCTGCTGCGCGTCGGGGGCCATCCCGGCAATGTTGCGGAGCAGCTCGTCGACGGTGCCGGGAAACTTCGCGTCGGGGTGTGGATAGTCCGACGCCCAGATGATCCGGTCAGCCCCGACGTAGTGCGAGTCGGCGGCGAGAGTCAGGGTCTCCTCATCGGCGTCGAACGACACGTAGCACTGACGGCGGAAGTACTCCGACGGTGCCATGCGCAGGTCGGGAACGTCGAACGGGAAGATCTTGTAGTGGTGGTCGAGACGCTCCATCCACGGTGTGATCCAGCCGCCGTTGGTCTCAAGGACGATGAGAGTGAGATCCGGGAACCGCTCGGTGACGCCGCCGGCCAGGATAAACGCCAGGCTCGTCATCATGTCCACCGGGTTGCCGATGCACTGGGTGTAGAAGATGTTGTCCATGTTCAGCTGGCTGTTCGCGGTCATTCCGGTACGCGAGCGAACGGAATTCAGGTGCAGTCCGACCACTGCCCCCGGGACGTCGCCGGCGAGGAACGGATGGAGTCCGAGGGGCCATCCAGTGTCGGACGCGGCCCGCCAGATCGGGTCCCACACCGGATCGAGGAAGTGCTTCCACTCCACCACCGGGTTCGGTCGGATGAACGTGCCGACCAGGTTGGGCTTCGTCGCGGCCCGGCGGAGCTCGGCGGCGGCCGCCTCCGGGTCCTGTTGGGGAATGATCGCGACCCCGAACAGGCGGGCGGGGCTGGCGGAGCAGAAATCGCTGAGCCAGTCGTTGTACGCGCGGCATTGCGCGATCGCGAAGTCGAGGTCTCGGAGCCCGGCGATCCCGAGCAGGTTGGTCGGGTACAGCACGGTCTGGTCGATCCGTTCGGCGTCGAGGTCGGCGAGGCGCGGGACCGGCTCGAACGCGCCCGGCCGGATCTCCGCGTAGCGGATCTCGCCGGCGGCGGCACGGGCCTGCTCCTCGGGTCCGAGACCACCCGAACCGGCGTAGGCGAACACGTTGGCGGGGTCGCGGGACCCGTCGAAGCACACCCAGTCGGCGCCGGCCGCGTCCGTCTCGACGTGCCAGATCCGGTCCCGGTACTCCGGGGGCGCGTACTGGAGCATCCCGTCGGGGTGCTCCAGTACGTGGCCGTCGGCATCGACGAACCGCTCGGGCATGGTGACGGTCATGGGGCCTCCCCTGGTCGCCTGAACGTCGGCATAGTCTGCCGACGTGGCCGCGACCGTGGTCCTCGTGCACGGAGCCTGGCACAGCGCGTGGTGCTGGGACCAGGTCACCGAGCAGCTGCAGACCCGAGGGGTTCCGGTCCTCGCGCTCGACCTCCCCGGGCACGGGGAGAGCCGCGAACCGCTCGGTGACCTCGCCACCGACGCCGCCGCGCTCGGGGCGGTGCTCGACGGCCTGGACGCCGCCGTCGTCTGTGGGCACTCGTACGGCGGCGCCGTCATCAGCGAAGGCGCTGAGCATCCCGCGGCCCGCCATCTCGTCTACCTCGCCGCGATCCTCCTCGACGTCGGCGAATCGTGCTCGGCCACCGCGGCGGTCGCCGATCCGGACAGTGCAAGCCAGCTCGCCGGCGCGATCCAAGCGGGTGACGATGGGACGACGACGCTCGATCCAGACCTCGCCGCCGCGGCGCTCTACCACGACTGCGCGCCCCCCGACGTCGAACAGGCCCTCGCCCACCTCGGCGCCCAGACCTACGCCTCGCTGACGACGGCCGCCACGCACGCCGCCTGGCGTCGGGTGCCGAGCACCTACGTGGTCTGCAGCGAGGACCGCGCCATCCCGGCGTCGCTGCAGCGTCAGCTCGCGGCGCGCGCCGGGACAGTGGTCGAGTGGCCGACGAGCCATTCGCCGTTCCTGTCGCGCCCCGACCTGGTCGCGGAGCTCCTCGCGACGTGTGCGGTCGGGGCCGAGCCGGGCGACCGGTAGGCTCGATCGGGTGAGCACCCTCGACGACTACATCGCCAAAGCCCGAGCCGCGCTCGACCAGCTCCGTCCCCCGCTCGACGAGCTGCGGGGCCAAGCCGACGTGGCGCAGTCCGAGGCGCGCGAACGCCTCCAAGCCGGCATCGCGGCGGTGCAAAAGGCGCAAGTCAACGCCAAGGCGCAGCTCGACCAGGCGGCGCAGGCCGGCCACGGCACGTGGAAGTCGACCGCTCGGCAAGCCGAGCAAGCCCTCAACGACGTCGGGGCACAGCTCCAGACGCTCGTCGACCAGGTGCAGGGCAACGTGGGCGCGGCGGCGCCGGCCGCCCGGAAGGCCTGGACCGCGTTCCTCGACGAGTGGAACCATGAGCGCACCGACCGGGCCCGGCTGCTCGACGAGGATTGAGCACCGAGTACGAGCGGCGCAACCGCGAGTTCTGGGACGCCGACGCCGACGACTACCAAACCGTCCACGCGCCCGACCTCGACCCCGACCACGCTCGGGCGTGGGGGGTCTGGCGGATCCCCGAGTCCCAGTTGCAGGTCCTCGGCGACGTGGCGGGGCTCGACGTGCTCGAGTACGGGTGCGGCGCCGCGCAATGGTCGATCGCGTTGGCGCTCGACGGCGCAGCGCCGGTCGGTCTCGACCAGTCACGGGCCCAGCTGCGCCACGCCCGCCGCCGCCAAGTCGAGCAGGGCGTGGCCTTCCCCCTCGTGGCCGCCAGCGCCGAGTCGACCCCGTTTCCCGCCCGGAGCTTCGACGTGGTCTTCTGCGACCACGGCGCGATGTCGTTCTGCGACCCGGCCAAGACGGTCGCCGAAGTGGCCCGGCTCCTCCGACCCGGGGGCCGGTTCGCCTTCTGCAAGACGACCGCGCTGCTGTACCTGACCTACGACGCGCGGCGCGACCACCAAGGCCGACGGCTGCGCACGGACTACTTCGGGATGCGGGTCTTCGACAGCGGTGAAGGCACGGTGGACTTCCAGATCCCGTACGGCGACTGGATCCGCACCTTCGCCGCCCACGGGCTCACCGTCGAGGACCTCGTGGAGCTGCGCGCCCCGCGGGGCGCGAAGACCACCTACGACGAGTTCGTGCCGCACGGGTGGGCGCGGCGCTGGCCCGCCGAGGAGATCTGGCGGCTGCGGCGGGAGGGCTGAGCCCGCCCGGTCACGCGTGGCGCAGCGGCACCGCGGCTTCGGGGCTGTGGGCGTGGAAGGCGAGGCTCTCCTCGAGGTACAGCCAGATCGTCTCCGCGTCGGCGCGGTCGAACCCGATCGAGAGGTCCTGGCCGCAGGACAGCTCGAAGTCGCCACCCCGCATGCTCACGACCACCGCGCCGTCGACGGCCGGCGCGTAGACGACGGGCCCGGCGAGGATGAGGCGGAGCCGTTCGAGGATCGGGTAACCGCCATCCTCGGTGGTCTCGAGAATCCCCGCGTAGCAGCGGGGCCCGAGCCCGATCCCGTAGGGGCCCTCGACCCCGGCGTCGCGCAGGCGCGCGACAGCCATGGCCGCCCAGCGCGGGTACTCGCCGAAACGGTCGCCGAGCTCGATCGGTTCGTGCGGGGACGCGTCGACGATCCCGGTCATGCCGCCGGCGCTGAAGCCGTGGAAGACCGCCTTGTCCTCGGCGAGCGCGGCACGGCGGGCCGCGTCGACGACGGGCTGCAGGTCGGGCGACGTGTGCCCGCGGTCGATCGCGTCGAGCTCGGCGCGGGCGAGCCCGAAGCGGGACCGCAACTCCACGTAGGGCTGCACCTGGCGTATTGCACCCTCGACACCGTCGACGGGACCCGCGGCGAGCGCCTCGATGGTGCCGAGCGCCACGGCGGACGTCTCCCAACCCAGGGGTCCGGTGAAGTCGACGAGTCGGCGGGCGGCCAGGAAGTTCTTCAACGCGCCCGTCGCCTCGCTCTCGATCTCGGACCACGCCTGGTCCGAGATGGGGGCAAGGTCACGGAACAGGTGGTTCATGATGCTTCCTCTCGCAGGCTGCCCACACCGAGCGATCCGTCGCCGGCGGCGCCGGCCTCGGCGGCATGCTCCTCGCCGACGATCGACGCCTCGGTGAAGAGATAGGTGCGCAGATGCCCGTCGAGGACCGCGTCGCGGCGACGCAGCCACTCCAGGGTCATCGCGGCGTGTTCCTTCTCCTCGTCACGGTTGTGCGCGAGGACCGATCCCAGGTCGGCGTCTCCGGTCGCGGCGACCCGCTGGTCGTACCAGTCGACCGCCGCCAGCTCCTCCATGATCGACGTGATCGCCCGGTGCCGGTCGATCGTGTCCGGACTGAGCAGTTCGGCTGACTCGTGAAGACCCTCGCTCGCCATCCGTACCCTCCAGCGCCGTTCGCGAACGCCCGCAGGCTACCGATCAGCGGCGCTCGAACGTGATTCCCGAGGCCTCACGGTCCCAGGTATCCGCCGTGACGCCCTCCTCCCGCAGCTGGTACTTCAGCACGCGGCCCACTGGGTTGCGGGGCAGGTCGGCGCGGAACTCCACGTACCGGGGCACCGCGAAGTACGGGAGGCTGTCGATCGCCCACCGGCACAGGGCCTCTTCGCTGAGCGTGACCCCCTCGACGAGCACCGCGGTCACCTTGACCTCGTCCTCGGCGACGTCGCTTGGCACCGAGTGGACCGCGACGTCCTGGATGGCCTCGTGGCCGTGGAAGATTCGCTCAAGTTCGAAGCTCGAGATGTTCTCCCCTCGACGACGCAGGTAGTCCTTCTTGCGGTCCACGAAGTAGAGGAAGCCGTCGTCGTCGAGGCGCCCAAGGTCACCGGTATGGAACCACAGGTTGCGCAGCACCGCGACCGTGTCGTCGGGGCGGCGCCAGTACCCGGCGAACATGAGGTTGGGTCGGCGGGGTCGGCAGACGATCTCGCCGATCGACCCGACCGCGACCGGCTGGTCGTCGTCGTCGACCAGTGCGACGTCGAACTCGTGCTGGTTGGACTTGCCGGCCGCGCCGTCGCGGTTTTCCTCCCCGGCGGGGAGCATCGAGATCAGCGACGCCTCGGTGAGCCCGTAGCCGCCGCTGAACGTCGCGCAGCCGAACCGTTCCCGCCAGATTCGGTCGATGGGGGGTGGGATCGGGGCCGCCGCGCAGAGGCGGAGCCGGTGCCCGACCTGGTCGGGATGGTCGGGCGCGTCGGCGATGAGGATGGCGAGCGAGCCGAGGAGCGAGACCATCGTCGCTCCGGTGCGGCGGACCTCGGGCCAGAAGCGAGACACCGAGAAGCGGCGGGCGAGGCTCGCGCTGCCACCCGACAACAGGGTGCCCACCACGCAGACCGAGATGGCGTTGAAGTGGAACAGTGGCAGCGGTGTGAGGACGACGTCGTCGGGGCGGCGCTGCCAGGCCCGCGCGATCTGCTCGGCGAGGCTGACGATGTAGTGGTGCGACAGCATGCAGCCCTTCGAGGGGCCGGTGGTGCCCGCGGTGTAGATGAAGCAGGCCAGGTCCGCGGGCCCGACGGTGGCGGGAGGGCCGACGTCGGCCGGTGCCTGGTCGAGCAGCGCCGCCCAGTCGTGGACGGCGACGCCGCCGACCGCGGTGTCGGGCTCGCCGACGACGACGACGGCCTCGAGTTCGGCGAGGGGCGGGTTCGTCACCAGCGCGGCCCGGCTCGCGAAATCGCCTTGGACCACGAAGACCCGCGCGCCAGAGTCGACGAGCTGATGGCGCAGAAAGTCCCCCTTGTACGCGGTGTTGATCGGCACCTGGACGGCACCGAGCTTCAACGCGGCGAAGAACGACAGGACCTGCTCGGGGCGGTTCTCCAGCAGGGTCGCGACGCGGTCGCCGGGACCGACCCCGAGGCCGGCCAGCGCGGCCGCGAGCCGTCCGCTGGTCTCGTCGACCGCCCGGGCGGACAGCGCGGTGCCTTCGAAGTCCAGATACGGGCCGTCGGGGTCGAGCGCGAGCCGGTGGGCGAGCGCGTCGAGGACGGTGGTCCGAGCGTCGGCGTCACCCATCGCGGGCTGACACTAGTGTCCGGCTGTTCCCGTTTCGGCGTCTGGCGCGTGGCTCGCCACGGTCAGGCCCACCTCCTGGCCGAACGACAGCTCGAGATTGTGGCCATCGGGGTCGGCGATGATCGCCCAGTATCCGACCGGCGGCCCGTCGTCGAGCGGCCCGAGCACCTCGAGGCCGGCCGCCCGCGCCGACGCGCAGCGGGTGTCGACGTCGCCGCGGTCGGCGCAGCCCACCCCCAGATGTGCGAAGCCTCCGAGGGTGTGCGAAACGGCGGTCTCGATGAGCACGACGACGAAGGGGCGGGTCAGGTCGCTGAGCCACACCACCGTCGCGCCGCTGTCCCCGTCCACCCGGCGATGCACCACCTGCATGTGGGCGTACTGCTCGTAGAAGTCCGCACTGCGGGCCGCGGCCGCGACGGGCAGCGCAACGTGGGTCAGCCCAACATCGCGCTGCGACGCTGCCACGATGGCAGCGTACCGGCTACCCGGCCAGGAGGCGTTCGTCGTGACTGACTCTGTCCATCGTTACCCCGTCGCGTGCTCGTGGCAGGGCTCGACCGCCGGCGGCTACGACGCCTACGAGCGGAACCACGAGGCGAGCGCGTCGCCGGCTCCCAACCTGGCCCTGTCGGGCGACGTCGCCTTCCGTGGTGACGCCAGGCGCTGGAATCCCGAGGCGCTGCTGGTCACCGCGGCGGCGTCGTGTCAGCTGCTCTCGTTCCTGGCGATCGCGGCCCGGGCCCGCATCGATGTCGTCGCGTACCGCGACGACGCGGAGGGTGTGATGCGCGAGGCCGACCCGCCGATGCGGATCACCAGGATCGTGCTCCGGCCCCACATCACGGTTCGGGGCGACACTCCCCCGGCGCGCCTCGCGCATCTGGTCGGCGTCGCGCACCGGGAGTGCTTCATCGTCAATAGCCTGCGGAGCGAGGTTGTGGTCGAGCCGACGTTTGACACCGCGCCGTGAGGCCGGTCAGGGCAGGGTGCCATGGTGGCGGACTGGCTTCCGCGGCAGGTCGCGGCGAGCCCCGCTGAGCCGCAACGCGTGAAGCAACGCATCGCGCAGCTCAGCCGGCGCCACCACCTCGTCGTAGCTCATCGTGTCGGCGGCGGAATAGGCGCCGCCGAGCTCGGCGTGCTGGAGCACCGCCTTCGTGTCTCCGTCGACGTTCGCCGCCTCCGCTCCCCCTTCGGCCGGCATCGCGCCAAGCCGAGCGCCGGGGAGCGCCAGCGTGACGGTCTGATCGTCGAACGGGTTCATGGCCATCAGGGAGCTGCCGAACCCGTAGGCCTTGCGCAGCGTCACGTGCAGCTTGGGCGCCGTGACCCGCGCCTGGGCGGCGAACATGCGCGCCGCGTGGCGGAGGATCCCGGACCGCTCCGCCGCGGTGCCGGCCAGCACCCCCGGGTTGTCGGCCAGGAACACGACCGGCAGATGGAACGCGGCCGCGACACTGAGGAAGTGCGCGCCTTTGTCGGCGCTGTCAGCGTCGATGGCTCCCGCTTTGGCCGCCGGCTGGTTCGCGACGACCGCGACCGGGTCACCGCCGAGCGCGGCGAGCGCCGTCACCACCGATCGGCCGAAGCCGGGCTGGACCTCGAGCACCGAGCCCCGGTCGAGGACCACCTCGAGGACCTCCCGCACGTCGTAGCCGCGCCGGGGGTCCGCGGGCAGCAGGGCCGTGAGCTCGGGCACCGCCCGCAACCCGGTGTCGTCGCTCGGCAGTCGCGGCGGGGCGCTCCACGCGTTGCTCGGGAAGTAGGAGAGATACCGGCGCACGAGGGCGAGCGCGGCGGAATCGTCGGACGCCGCGTTGTGCGCGACGCCGCTCAGCACGGTGTGGATCGCGGTGCCGCCGAGTTCCTCCTTCGCGACGTCTTCGCCCACCGAGGCCTTCACGAGCGGCGGTCCCGCCGCGAACAGCGCCGCGCCCTCGACCATGGCGACGAAGTCCATCAACGGTGCGGTGAGCGCACCGTGCCCGGCTGAGGACCCCATCACGACGCACACGGTCGGCACGAGGCCGCTGAGGCGAGCCAACGCCTGGAGGTCGTTCGGCGATCGGCCGCGGCGCTCGAACGCGTTCTGGGCCCGCTCCCCCGCCCCCTCGAGCAGCATCACCAGCGGCACCCGTTCCTGGCGGGCCAGGTCGGCGAGCCGTCGGCGTTTGGCTGCCGTGCCGTGCCCGATCGAGCCGCCCATGACGGTGAAGTCTTCGGCTCCGGCCAGGACCGGCCGGCCGTCCACGAGCCCGTGCCCGGCGACCAGCCCGTCGGCCGGCACCGGCGGCGTGACGCCCCGGTGCACCGAGCCGACCAGCGTGCCGAGCTCGACGAACGTCTCGGTGTCGAAGAGCGCGGCGAGTCGGGCGCGTGCGTCGAGACGACCGTCGATCCGGCGGGCGGCGAGCCGCTCCGGTCCGCCCATCGCGCGGGCCGCGGCGCGTCGAGACTCCAGATCCTCGAGCAGCGGCTCCCAGTCGGTCACGAGACGAGCGCGTCGGCGTGGGCGGCGGGCGCCCCGAAGGCGGTGTTCAAGACCCACGCGCGCTTCAGGTACAAGTGGACGTCGACCTCCCAGGTGAATCCCATGCCGCCGTAGACCTGGAGCGCACCTTTGGCGTTGCCGAGCGCTGCTTCGCCGGCCAGCACCTTGGCGCCGCTCACCGCGCGACGCACGTCGCCGGTCTCGGGGTCGTCGAGTGTGCATGCGGCGGCGTCGACGGCGGCGCGGGCGACCTCGGCCCGCACCGCGAGGTCGGCGAGCAGATGCTTCACGGCCTGGAACGACCCGATCGGACGTCCGAACTGCTCGCGTTCCAACGCGTAGGCGGTGGCCCGCTCCACGCAGGCCTGGGCCATCCCGACCTCGTACGCGGCGGTGAGCACCGCCCCCGCCTGTCGCCAGGCGGTCGCCAGGCGGGCGTCCCCGATCGGCTCGCCGGCGGGCAGCTCGGCGATGCGCTGCATCGGGGTCAGCGGGTCCAGCGGCCACGTCAGGGGCGCGCCGGGGTCGAGGTCGGCGGGCCGGACGAGGGCGACGCCCGCGTCGTCGATCACCGCGAGCGCGTCGAGGTCCCCTGGGTGCTCGACGATGGCCGGTTCGCCGCGGCGGGGCCGCTCGAGGCCACCCACCACACCGTCGACCACGCCGTGGGCGAGATGCGACCACACCAGCGGGCCGGGGACCAGCGCGCGCCCGAGCTCTTGGAAGGTCAGGGACACGTCGGCCCACCCGAAGCCATCGGCTCGCAGCGAGAAGACTCCGGTGTCGGCGAGCTCGGTCCAGACGCTGGTGTCGAACCCGCTGCGCACGCGGGTCATGTCGAATCGCCCCTCGCAGAGGCGTCGGATTCCCTCCTGCAACGCCCGCTGATCCTCGGACAGGTCGAAGTTCATCGCCGGACCGCCGCGCGGCGCCCGCCGGGAGCCACCGGCCCCGGGTGCGGAACGGCGCTCACTCCCACGACTTCTCCTTCGGCAGGCCGAGCAGCCGCTCACCGATGATGTTGCGCTGAATCTGGGACGTGCCGGCCGCGATTGGAATCGACAGGGTGCGGAGCCGCTCCTCAACTCGATAGTCGTGCACGTCGAAGGCGTCCCGCCCGAGGACACGCATGGAGAGCTCACCGAGGCGGTCGCGCGCCTCCGAGTAGGCGAGCTTGAACATCAGCGCACCCGGCCCCGGAGTTCCGTGGCTCGCTTGGGTGACGTTGCGCATGGTCAACGCCCAGAGCGCGTCGAGCTGCGCGAGGACATGGCCGAGCTCGTGGCGGTCGGTCGCGTCGTGGACGAGTGGGCGTAGCTCGTCGGCGAGGCGTCGCGCGTCGACCATCTCGCCCACGAACGCGGTGCCCCGCTCGAAGGAGAGGGTGACGTTCGTGACCCGCCAGCCGTCGTTCTCAGCGCCGACCCGGTTGACGACCGGCACCCGAACCTCGTCGAAGAAGACCTCGGAGAACTCCGAGGAGCCCAGCAGGGTTTCGATGGGGCGGACCTCGATCCCGGCCGAGTCCATCGCCAGAATCAGCCAGGAGATGCCGCGATGCTTCGAGGCGTCGGGGTCGGTTCGCACCAGCAGCTCGCCGAACTCGCCGACGTGGCCGAACGAGCACCAGATCTTCTGGCCATTCACGACGTAGTCGTCACCGTCGCGCACTGCCCGGGCGCGCAGGCCGGCCAGGTCCGACCCGGCTCCGGGTTCGGAGAAGCACTGGCACCAGACCTCGTCGCCCCGCAGGATTCGGGGCAGGTGAGCGGCCTTCTGTTCGTCGGTGCCCTCGGCGATCAGGGTCGGGCCGGCGTGGAGGTTGCCGACGAAGTTCACGCCGACGTAGGGCGCCTGCGCCTGCGTGGTCTCCTCCAGGAACAGCAGCTGCTCGGTCGGTGACGCGTCCCGCCCCCCGTACTCGGTGGGCCAGCTCATCCCGGCGTAACCGGCGTCGAACAGTCGGCGCTGCCAGTCGGTGTCGTAGCGGACCCGGGCTGGCCAATCGTCCCGGGCGGGTGGGGAGTCAAGCTCGGGCAAGGCGCGCGTGAGCCAGGCGCGCAGCTCGGCGCGGAACGCTTCGTCCGAGTCAGACAGCCGCAAGTCCATGGGCGCCGGAGCGTAGGCCCGGGTTCGGCGCCGCGTTCCCTCGGCGGCGTCCGCCGGGGACAGCGTCGCCCGGAGGGCCCGAAACCCCAGGTCAGAGCCGCAAGCAGACCGAGGCAGCCACCGACCCGGGCCTGGCCGCCGCGCCGCCGGTCGTCTCGGAGACGCCGCCTCCCCGCCCGGCCACAGCGCGGCTGGTCCGACGTGGGCTCAGCACACGTGGCCGGGCGTGGGCGGTACCAGCTGCACGAGGTAGCGGTCCACGATGTTGTCAACGCAGGGGATCCCCGAGTCGTACGCCGTGTGCATCGTGCTGCGAACGGTGAGCAGCACCGCGGACTGCAGAACATGCGTGAGGTCCTGCGCACCCGACAACGGAGTCGCCGGGTCGTTGGTATTGCCGACGACCAGGATCGGGGGGGCGCCGATGGCGTGGGGAACGGGCGACGTCTGGGTCGGGACGGGCCAGACCGCGCAGGCCGTGCTGTTGTTCACGACGGACCGACCGAGGCGGGGCGCCACCAGCGCGGCCTGGTTCTCGATCGCCCGCAACCCGCTGAGACCGCCGGGGTCCGGGCCGTCGAGACAGGCGATCGCGAAGTAGGCGTCCTGTTCGGGGGTGTAGGTGCCGTTGGGGTTGCGGCCCGTGTACTGGTCGGAGGACTCAAGCATCTCGCTCCCGTCGCCCGTGGCGGCCGCCTCGAGCGCCCCGGCGAGGTTGGGCCACTCCGTCCGGCCCGAGTAGAGAAACGTGGTGACACCGATGTCGAACTCGGTTCCGTCCAACGTGCGGCCCGCGCCGGCACCCTGCGCGGGGAGCGGGTTCGTGTCGAGACGGGCGCGCAACGCGTCGTAGGCGGCACCGGGGTTCCCGCCCGAGTAGAAGACGCAGCTGGGGTCAGCGGCGCAGTTCTGGAGGAACAGGTCGAGGCCGTGCTCGAACCCCTCAGCCTGTTGGATATTCTCGGCGGCGGCGCTGAGGGTCGGGTCGACCGCGCCGTCGAGCACCATCGCCCGGACGTGGGTCGGGTACCGGTCGGCGTAGAGCGCCCCGAGGTAGGTGCCGTAGGAGTAGCCGAGGTACGTGAGTTTGCGGTCGCCGAGTGCGGCGCGGACCCGGTCCATGTCTCGCGCCGTGCGTTCAGTCGAGACGTACGGAAGCTCAGATCCATCCTTCTTCTCGCACTGGGCGACGAACTTCTCGACGCCGGCGACCAGGGCCTGGCGAGCCGCGTCGTTGACCGGGACGAACTGGAGGTTGTACAGCGGGTCGAGGTACGGCGTGCAGTCGATCGGCGCGCTGCCGCCCACCCCGCGGGGGTCGAAGCCGACGATGTCGAAGTGGTCTCGGATGGTGGCGGGCAGCATCTTGGCCTGCTCCCGCACGAACTGGACGGCGGACACCCCCGGGCCGCCAGGATTCTCGACGAGCGATCCGATGCGGTCGTGGGGGTCCGCCGCGGGCAGCCGGGTGAGGGCCAGACTGATCGTGGGGCTGTGGGCCGCCGTGTCGTCGAGCGGCACCGGCAACCGGGCGCACTGGAACCCTCCGCCACACGACGTCCAGTGCAGCGTCGGCTGCGTCGGCTGCGTCGGCGCCGACGCGGCGGACGCGCTCAGTCCCGCCGAGCCGACCGCGACGGCGACACCCGCCAGCAATGCGAACGTGCGTCGCCAGAGCATCGGGCGAGCGTATGCGCCGATCGTCACGAGAAAGCCGCGCCGACTTCGTCTCGCAAGGGCCCGACGGCGTCGCGGCCGGCCAGGAATCGCCGACGGTGAGCGAGACGAGCGTCGGCCGGCGGGTCGAGGTCGCGAACCTGGCGCCGACATCGTCACCGAAGCAACGGGTCAGGTCCGAGATCGTGACCGACGCCAACTCCGTCCGGCCGCTCGCCGCCCGGGGCGGCGCTGCTCACGTCCCGACCCGGAGCCGGTGGTCCCACCCCACGCGCGCGCGGCAGCATACGGGGATGACGAACCGCGCCGGCCGCCTCGACGCCAAGGTTGTCCTCATCACCGGGGCGGGCAACGGGATGGGACGAGCGGCGGCGCTGCTGTTCGCCTCGGAGGGGGCCCGGGTCGTCGTCGCCGACGCGATCGAAGCGGCCGGGGTGGCCACCGTCGATGCCGTGCGGGCCGCCGGGGGGGAGGCGACCTTCGTCGCGGTCGACGTCTCGAACGCGGAGCAGGTCGAGGCGATGGTCGATCACGCGATGACCAGCTACGGCGGGCTCCACGTCCTGTACAACAACGCCGGGATCCTCCCGCCTGATGACGCCGGAGTGGTCGACACGCCCGAGGCGACGTGGGACCGCGTCCTCGAGGTCAATCTCAAGGGTGTGTTCTTGGGCTGCCGGTACGGGGTGCCGGCGCTGCTCGCCTCGGGGGGCGGCTCGATCGTGAACGTGTCGTCGGTCGTCGCGCTCATGGGATCGGCCGTCCCCCAGATCGCGTACACCGCAAGCAAGGGCGGCGTGCTCGCGCTGACCCGAGAGCTGGCGGTCGAGTACGCGCGCCAGGGCATCCGCGCCAACGCGCTGTGTCCGGGCCCGATCGAGACGCCGCTGCTGATGGAGCTGCTCCAGGACCCGGAATGGGCCCGGCGACGCCTGGTCCACATCCCGATGGGCCGACCTGGCCAAGCCGAAGAGCTGGCCCGGGCCGCGCTGTTCCTCGCCAGCGACGACTCGTCGTTCATGACCGGCTCGACGCTCGTCGTCGACGGCGGGATCAGCGCCGCCTACGTAACCCCGGAATGACGCGCCGCCGAGCACCCCGCGGCCGAACCCCGGTCCGGGTGCAAGGATGACCTCCGAGGGAGGGACGCGCATGGAGCCGGGGCGCCTCGACGCGGCGACACTCGAACGTCGGATCGCCGACGACGCGATCGACACCGTCGTCGTCGCGTTCACCGACCTGCAGGGCCGGCTCGTGGGCAAGCGGGTCACCGGCCACTTCTTTCGGGACCACGTGCTGGCCGGGGGCATCGAGGCCTGCAACTACCTGCTGGCGGTGGACGTCGATATGACCCCGCTGCCCGGGTACCGGTTTGCGAACTGGGAGCAGGGATACGGCGATGTGCTCTGCCAGCCCGACCTCGCTACCGCGCGCGAGATCCCCTGGTTGGAGAAGACCGCGCTGGTGCTCTGCGACCTCTTCGACGGCCGCTCCGGGGAGCCGGTCGCGGTGTCTCCCCGCCAGGTGCTCCGCCGGCAGGTGGAACGCGCGGCCGCGCTGGGCTACACGGTCAACACCGCTTCGGAACTCGAGTTCTACCTGTTTCGCGAGAGCTACGAGGAGGCCCAAGCCAAGGGGTACGCCGACCTCACCTACCACGCGCCGTTCCTGCAGGACTACCACGTCTTGCAGACCACGCGCGACGAGTACGTGATTCGGGCGATCCGCAACGGCATGGACGGTGCCGGCGTCCCGGTCGAGTTCTCGAAGGGTGAGGCCGGGCCGGGCCAGCACGAAATCAACCTGCGCTACGCCGACGCCCTCGAGATGGCCGACCGTCACGTCATCTACAAGAACGGCGCGAAGGAGATCGTCGGCCAGCACGGACGCTCCCTCACCTTCATGGCGAAGTACTCGATGGACAACTGCGGGTCGTCTTGCCATATCCACTCCAGTCTGTGGGACGCAACCAGCGGCGAGCCGGCCTGCTGGAGCGACGACCAACCCGACCATTGGTCGTCCCCGTTCCGGGCTTGGGTCGGCGGCCTCGTGCGCCACAGCGGCGAGCTGGCGTGGCTGTTCGCGCCCACGGTGAACTCGTACAAGCGCTATCAGCTTGAGTCGTGGGCGCCGACCGCGCTGGCGTGGGGACTCGACAACCGGACCTGTGGGTTTCGGGTCGTGGGCCACTCCCCAACCAGCCTCCGGGTCGAATCCCGCGTGCCGGGCGCCGACTGCAACCCGTATCTCGCCTTCGCCGCGACGATCGCCGCGGGCTGCGCGGGGATCGAGCACGGCGAGGACCCGGGGCCGTGCTTCGAGGGGAACGCCTATGTCGCCGACGACGTCGCGCGCGTCCCGCCGACGATCGTCGACGCGATCGCCGAGCTGGAAGCCAGCAAGCTTGCTGTCGAGGCATTCGGCGAGGAGGTGCACCACCATCTCGTGAACACGGCCCGCCAGGAATGGGCCGCGTTCGGCGGCGTCGTGACCGACTGGGAGCGCCGCCGATCCTTCGAGCAGCTCTGAGATGACGCGCCCGCTCGTCGCGGTGCCGACCTACCCGCGCCTCGAGCGGGGCACGGTCCGCGGCTGGGCCGACGACGGCGTCGGCCTGCCCGCCCGCTACCTCGACGCGCTCCACCGGGCGGGCGGCCAGGAAGCGTGCTTTCTCCCCGACGCGCGGGACGACGCCGCCGCCGCGTCTCTCTTGAGCCGGGTCGACGGGCTCATGCTGGTCGGCGGCGGCGACCTCGACCCCGCCACCTATGGCGCCCCGCGGGCCGCGGCCTGCTACGGCGTCGACGCCGCCCGCGACGCCTGCGAGCTCGCGTTGGCGCGCGCCGCGGTCGCCCTCGGTGTCCCGACGCTCGCCATCTGCCGCGGCCAGCAGGTCCTCGCGGTGGCCCTGGGCGGCTCGCTCGACCAGGACCTCGCCGGGGGTGTCGACCGGGTCGACCACGGCACACCGGGGATCGCGGGCGGGTCGCGGACCCATCCGGTCGAGGTGGTGTCGGGCTCTCGGCTCGGCGCGACGCTCGGCGTCTCGACTGCGACGGTGTCATCCCAGCACCATCAAGCGGTCGTGGCCGGCGGGCCCGCCGTCCATCCGGTCGCCTGCGCGCCGGACGGGGTCCTCGAGGCCATCGAACTCGCCTCGCCCGACGGGCCGTGGATCGTCGGGGTCCAGTGGCACCCCGAGGACACCGCAGAGCGTGACCCGGTCCAGCAGCGCCTCTTCGACGGTTTCGTGGCGCAGTGCGCGTCGACGGAGCGCCGCGGCCGGTAGATCCCCACTCGCTGAGCTGCTCACCCGCTGCGGGAAGGGCGCGCTGGCCGTCGCCGGGTTCGCCGACCGCGACTTCGTGTCGCCCGGACGGCGGTGATCGGCCCGACCGCGAGCAGCGGAACGGACGCTGGGTCGCCGGTGCGGTCTCAGGTGCCCGTCGCGGCGACCGCCAGCGCGTACAGGCGTTCCGTCGGGTGCTCGAACGGGTAGGGCGGGCGTTGCGCGAGCCGGTCGACCGCGAAGTCGGACTCGGTGAGCAATGCGGCCAGCTCGTCAGCCGCGAACAGCGTCGCGTCGAGCGATACCGCCTCACCGAGAAACTCCTCGGCATGGACCGAACCCTCGCCGACATGCACGGCGAGGAGCAGGAGACCGCCGGGGCGCAGCACGCGCCGCAGCTCACGAATGGCGGGCGGTGTGTCCGATCGCGGGAGGTGGATGATCGAGTAGAAGGCCACGAGGCCGCCGACCGCGCCGTCGTCGAACGGGAGTCTCGTCATGTCGCCGACCCGGAACGCCAACCCCGGGTTGCGGCGTCCCGCCACGTCGACCATGGCCGGCGAGAGGTCCAGGCCTTCCGCGTCGACCCCGCGCGCGGCGAGGTAGCGCGGGACGTGGCCGGGACCGCACCCCAAATCGAGAACAGAGCCGTTCCCGCGGCAACGCGCCGCGAAGTCGTCGAGGAGGCCACGGTCGAACGGCTTCCGCTCGAGCTCATCGAAGAACGTCGCGGCGTAGCGTTCGGACACCCGGCTGTAGACGTCGCGTACGTCATCGGTGTTCACCACGACCCAGTCTGGCGACCCCGCGACCCGCGTGCTCGCCGAGTTCTCGAGCGCTAGGCGCGCGGTGTGTCGTAGGTCGCTTGGAGCTGGTGTTTGAGCACCTTGCCAGTGGGGTTGCGGGGCAGCGCGTCGACGACCTCGACCTGCTCGGGGATTCGCTGGATGGTGAGGCCCTGGCCCTTCAGGAAATCGAACACCTGGGCCAACGTCGGCGGCTCGCTGCCCGGCGCAGCGACGATCACCGCGCAGCATCGTTCGCCGAGCACCGGGTCGGGCAGCCCGATGACCGCCACGTCAGCGATGTCCGGGTGCGTGAAGAGGGCGTCCTCGACTTCCTTCGCGGAGATCGTCTCGCCCTTGCGGATGATGACGTCCTTGAGCCGCCCGGTGATTCGCACGTGGCGATCGGGACGGAGCACGCCCAGATCGCCAGTGCGGAACCAGCCCTGGTCGTCGAAAGCATCCGCGTTGAGTGACGAGTCGAGGTAGCCCTTGCAGATCTGCGGCCCGATGGCACGCAGCTCGCCCTCCTCACCCGGCTCGGCGAGCGTCCCGTCGCTGCGGACCACCCGCAGCTCGACACCGGGCGTGGGTGGTCCCTCGGTCTCGGCCAGCTGCTCGTCGCTGCCGTGGACCGTGTTCATCGTGAGGATCGGCGCCTCGGTGAGACCCCAGCCCGAGACGATGCCGACCCCGCCCAGCTCTCGCTTCATGTCGTAGTGGAGCTGGGGCGGCTTCGGCGCCGCCCCGCCGGGAAACACGCGTACCTGCGGGAAGATCGGCGTCGCCGGGTCGTCGCGCTGCGCGGCGAGGTAGGCGAGGTGGAAGGTGGTGCCAGCCCCGGCCAGCGTGATCCCCTGCCGGCGCAGCAGCGGGATCGTCGTCGGCGGCGCGAACGCCTCGACCATGACGCTCCGGCAGCCGGTCAGCAGCCCGGTGTACAGCCAGGCGATCCCGCCGATGTGGGTGAACGGGAAGACCAAACCCTGGCAGTCGGTCGCTTCGACCGCGAGCGCCTCGACCATGCCGACCGCCGACGCCTTGACGGAGTGGTCGGTGTGGCGCGCCCCTTTGGGATCGGCGGTGGTGCCCGAGGTGTAGAAGACCCACCGCACCGGGGCCGCGTCGGGACTTGTGGGCGTGGGCGGGGGTGGCAGCGACGCCGGGTTGCCGGCCGGGAGCGCGGCGTCGCGGTCCACGACGAGGACGTCGAGGTCCGGCCGGTCGGCCGCGACGGCGCGGGCGTCGTCGGCGTAGTCGCGGCCCCGCCAGACGGACGGGACGACGAGCAGTCGAGCCTGGGTCTGGGTGACGATGAAGCGCAGCTCGCGCGGGCCGAGGATGGGCAGGATCGGGTTCTGGACCGCGCCGAGCCGGGCCAGCGCGGCGACGAGCACTGGCGCTTCGAGCCAGGTGGGCAACATCCACGAGACCGGCGTGTCGGGTCCGACCCCGAGTGCGGCCAGGCCCGCGGCGGTCCGCTCGGCGCCGTCCCGGAGCTCCTGCGCGCTCAGCGTTCGGTCCGTCTCGTCGACGAACAAGGTCGCGTCAGGGGTCTGAGCCGCGCAGGCCTCGACGAGCTCCCAGAGGCCTCGTTCGTCGTTCACTCCGGAGGACAGGTTCGACCGGTTCGGCTCATCCGCACGTAATGCCACCGTCCATCGAGACGATCTGTCCGATCATGTAGCGGCCTTCGTCGGAGGCAATGAACGCGATCAGCCCGGCCTGCTCCTCGGGCTCCGCGTAGCCGATCGGCGAGGTGATCGCGGCGAAGTCCTCCGTCTTCGCCCCTTCCGGGAACCCGAACGTGCTGATCATGGGCGTGTTCATCCCGCCCGGCGCGATGGCGTTCACGCGCACGCCCCGGGCCCGGTACTCGACGGCCAAGGCCCGGGTCAGGTTGACGACCCCACCCTTCGATGCGCAGTAGGCCGCGGAGTACGGCTGGCCCATCAGCCCGGCGTTCGACGCGACGTTGACGATCACCCCGCCGCCGCCCAGCAGGTGCGGCAGCACGGCCCGGCACATCAAGAAGGTGCCGGTCAGGTTGACGCCGACGATCCGGGACCAGCTCTCGGGCGTCTCCTCCTCGCTGCGCACGAACTTGCCGATGCCGGCGCAGTTGACGAGCAGCTGGGGCCGCCCCAGGTCGTTCGCGACCCGGGCCACCGCCGGTTCCACCGACGCCCAGTCGCTGACGTCGCAGGCGTACGCCCGAGCCGTCCCATGATCAGCCTCGATCTGCGCCGCGGTGTCCTTCGCCGCCGCCTCGTCGATATCCAACGCGGCGACGAGCGCCCGCTCCGCGGCGAGGCGGCGTGCCGTGGCCCGTCCGAGCCCCGATCCGGCTCCGGTGACGACGGTGACGCGGTCGGTAAAACGGGTCATCTGCGCTCCCTCACGTGGCTGGCCCCGCGAAACCTAACGCGGCGTGAGACTGGTCACCACCGGGCCGCCTACAGTCCGGCGTCGTGACGGAGACGACGCTCGTGGGCGACCTGCTGCGCGACGCCGCGGCGGCCGACGCCGACCGCGAGGCCTACGTGCACGGCGAGAAACGCGTGACGTACGGATGGCTGGACCGGGCGGCAGATGGGTTCGCCGCGACGCTCCTCGAGTCGGGCGTGACTCCTGGCGACGTGGTCGTGCTGCTGCTCCCATCGTCGATCAAGTTCGCGGCCTGCTATCTGGGCGCGCTCCGGGTCGGCGCGATCACCTCGGCCGTCAATCTGCGCCTGGGACCGTCCGAGCAGGCCAGCATCTTCGACCGTACCGAGCCGAGCCTCACCGTCGTCGGTGACGAGGCCCACCCACCCGAGGGTGCGCAGCTGGGGCGAGTGCTCGGCGTGGCGGACCTCAAGGACGCGTTCGCAGCCGACCCGCCCGCTCGTGCGCCACGTCTGAGCGCCGACGACCCGACCTGCATCGTGTGGACGAGCGGGACGACCGGCGCCCCGAAAGGCGCGGTGTACGACCACACGACCCAGGCCGCGATCTCACGCAACATCGGCCAGCTGACCGCCCCGGGAGACCGTCGCCTCGTCGTCTTGCCCTTCCCCCACGTCGGGTACATGACTCGGATGTGGGACGAACTGGCCAACACGACCACGATCGTGCTCGTCGGCGAGCCGTGGTCGGCAGCCGAGACGCTGCGCCTGATCGCCACGGAGCGGATCACCATGGGCACGGGGGTCCCGACCCAGTGGTCGCTCGTGCTCGACCACCCCGACGTCGCGCACACCGACTGCTCGACGCTGCGCGTCGCGGGCCTCGGCGGAGCCTCTATCCCACCCGAGCTGGTTCGGCGCATGCGAGACGTGCTCCGCTGCCCGGTCATCACCCGTTACACGAGCACCGAGGCGGGCGTGACGACGTCGACGCTCATCTCGGACCCCGACGAGGTGATCGCCAACACCGTCGGGCGCCCCACGCCCGACGTCGAGTTGCACATCGTGGACCCCGACACGGGAGCGACGCTGGAGCGCGACGCCGTCGGTGAGGTGGTGTGCCGGTCACCGGCGATGATGCGCGGCTACTGGCATGACCCGGCCCAGACCGCCGAAGTCATCGACCGGGACGGCTGGCTGCACACGCGCGACCTCGGGTTCGTCGGCGGCGACGGCAACCTGCGCCTGGTCGGGCGCCTCAAGGACATGTACATCCGGGGTGGCTACAACGTCTACCCGGCCGAGGTGGAGGCCGTGCTCGTCGAGCATCCCGGCGTCGCCCGGGCAGCGGTGGTCGGGGTGCCCGACCCGGTGCTCGGCGAGGTGGGCGTCGCCTTCATCGTCGCCGCGCCGGGCGCCGAGACGAGCGCCGTGAGCGTCTCGGAGCTGCGCGCCTGGTGTCGCGCCCGCCTCGCTGACTACAAGTCCCCCGACCGAGTGATCGTCGTCGAGGACCTCCCGATCACGTCGATGTTGAAGACCGACAAACGCGCACTCGTCGCGCGGGCGGCCGAGCAAGGAGCCACGTCATGAACGCCTCGGAGTCCCGGTACCAGCGTCCGGACATCCCCCACTCGCAGCGGCCGATCCGGATCGGGTCGTTGCTCTTCACCATGGTCGAGCCGCACCGCGGCTATGAGGTGGCTTACAACCGCTGGTATGAGCGGGACCATTTCTACGCCGGCTGCATGGTCGGCAAGTGGCAGTTCGCCGGCGGTCGGTACGTCGCGACGCGGGCGTGCAAGGCGAAGCGCTACCCGGTCGACTCGCCGATCGTTCCCGACTCGAGCGTCGGGTCGTACCTCGCCGTGTACTGGGTGCTCGACGAGCACCACGACGAGTGGAACGAGTGGGGTGTCGAGCAGGTCAACTGGCTCCACGCCAACGAGCGCATGTTCCTGGAGCGCGACCACATCCACACTGCGCTGTACGAGTACTCGGATGAGCTCAACGCGCCCGGCAGCACCATGCCGTCCGAGTTGGCGCTCGATCGCGCCTACCCGGGGATCGTGGCGGTCATCGGGGAAGCCGGGCCGGGCGGCGTCGACGCCGTGACCGACTGGATGCGGGCGCGGGGCTGTCCCTCCGACGTACTGCTGGTGGGCACCCCGTTGCCCCTGCGCGGCGACCGGCCCGCTGACGTGCCCGACCAGCCCACCGGGAACCGGTTCCTCCACCTGCACTTCTCGCTCGAGGATCCGCTGACCGTGTGGGACGAGCGGTACGCGCCGCTCGGCGACGAGCTCGCCGCCGCTGGTCTGGGCCAGGTGCTCTTCGCGTCCCCGTTCCTCGCCACGGTGCTCGGGACCGACACCTACACGGACCAGCTGTGGTGAGCGTCCACGGGGGGCCGACCCGCGGGAGGGTTCGCGGGTCGTCCGCCGGCCCGTAGAGAACCTCGACGCCTCCCCCGATGCAGCTCGACCACTACCTCCGCGCCGACCTCGACACGGTGCCCGAGGTGGCACACGCGCTCGAGACGATGGGGTTCGACGGCCTCTACACCGCCGAAGGTCCCCACGAGCCGTTCCTGCCGCTCATGGTCGCGGCCGAACACACGACCCGCGCGACGCTGTTCACCAACATCGCGGTGGCGTTCGCGCGCAGCCCACTCGACCTCGCCCAGATGGCAAACGACCTGCAACTGGCGTCGGCGGGTCGGTTCGTGCTCGGCGTCGGATCCCAGATCCGGCCCCACATCCAGCACCGGTTCTCGATGCCCTGGGGCCGTCCCGTCCAACAGATGCGCGACCTCGTCGGGGCGATCAAAGCCATCCAGCGATGCTGGGGCGATCGCACCAAACTCGAGTTTCGAAGCGAGCACTACTCGCACACCCTGATGACCCCGTTCTTCGATCCAGGCCCGAACCCGTTCGGCGCGCCGCCGGTGTGGGTCGCGGGGCTGGGACCTCGCATGACGCACGCGGCGGCCGAGGTCGGCGACGGCCTGCTCATCCACCCTTTCCACTCCGGATCCTTCGTGCGTGACCGGGTCGCGCCGACGGTCGCGGCGGGCCTGGCGGCCGCCGGTCGCGCCCGGGAGGACTTCACGGTCTCGGCGGTGCCGATCGTGTGCACCGCCGACCGTGACGAGGACCTCGACGATGCCCGGGCGGGCGTCCGGCGCCTCCTCGCCTTCTACGGCTCGACCCCCGCCTATCGGGTGACCCTGGACCTGCACGGCTGGGGCGAGTTGCAGACCGAACTGAACCGCCTGACGAAGCGGGGCCGTTGGGACGAGCTGCCCGGCCTCATCGACGACGAGGTGTTCGACACGCTGGTGGTGCAGGGGCGACCCGGCGACATCGGCCGTCTGGTCGCCGAGCGCTACGTGGGCCAGGTCGACCGGGTCGGGTTGTCGATGCCCTACCCCGCGACCCCCGAGACGCTCGCCGCCGTCGTGGCGGGCTTCCGTCCCGGTAGGCGAGGATGACGTCCGTGGCACCCTCCGACTCCGACCTGGCGGGGCGGGTCGCGCTCGTCACCGGCGCTGGACAGGGCGTCGGGGCCGGCGTGGCCGCCGAACTCGCCTCGGCCGGCGCGGCCGTGGCAGTGAACGACCTCCAGGCGGAACGGGCCGAGCGGGTCGCCGCGGACCTTCGAGCCGCCGGGGGGCAGGCGCTGGCCGCGGTGGCCGACGTGACCGACTTCGACGCCGTGGGGCGCATGGTCCACGAGATCGTCGACCGGCTCGGTCCGGTCGACGTGCTGGTCAACAACGCCGGCATCCCGGCCGACGGGTTCGCGCTCCGACCGTTCCGCGACATGCCCGTCGAGGACTGGGACCAGTTCGTGCGCCTCAATCTCTACGGGGTGTTGCACTGCACGAAGGCGACCGTCGACGGGATGTGCGAGCGCGGTTGGGGTCGGGTCGTGACCGTCTCGTCGGAGGCCGGCCGCATGGGGCTCCCGAGCGGCGTGTCGCTGTACGGGGCCGGCAAGGCGGCCGCGATCGGCTTCTCCCGTCACCTCGCCCTCGAGCTGGTCGGGACCGGCGTCACCGTGAACTGCGTGGCGCTCGGCTTGATGGCCGCGGGCCCTGACGACCATCGCCGGCCGCCGTGGCCGACCGCCCGGCTCGGGGAACCTGCCGACGTCGCGGTGGCGGTGCGCTACCTCGCGTCCGCTGGGTCGGCGTGGGTGACCGGCCAGGTGCTCGGCGTCAACGGCGGCGCCGTTACTCTCTGAACCACCAAAGGAGCGATCATGCCCAAGGGGATCTTTCTCGCCCTGGCGAACGCGACGAGCGGGGACGTCGAGGACGAGTTCAACCAGTGGTACACCGACGTACACGCCCAGGAGGTGCTCGCGCTCCCGGGGGTCCGTTCGGCTCGTCGCTTCCGGCTCGCGCCGGCCCAGGTGATGCCCGGCGACGAGGACCACCGCCGGTACCTCGCCCTGTACGAGGTCGACACCGACGACTGGGACGCGTTCGCGACGGAGTTCCAACAGGCGTTCGGCGACGGTCGCATCACGATCCGGCCCGACCTCCTCGAGCTCGATCCGATGGTCCAGACCCTGCTCTTCGAGGAGCTCCCGGGGGGCGCATAGACGCGACGCGACGCGGCGACCGCGCCAGGCGGGTGACCAGCGCCGGCGGGGGGCGCGGTTGGTGCCGGCCTGCGAAGCCTTCGGTCAGCGGCGTCGGGTGCTCAACATGACGGCAACCAGCCGGACCGGACGGTCGCCGCGGTTGCGCCAGGCGTGGCGGGTGCCGCGTTGCACGACGCAGTCGCCCGCCCGGAGCTCGACCTCACCGGTGTCGAGTTCGAGGGTGATCTGACCCTCGAGGACCATCACGTAGTCGAGCGTCTCCGTGGTGTGGAACCCGTCGGCCTCCATGCCCGGGATGACGCCGGCGGCGCGGGCCATGCGTTCGCGCATCACGGCGTCGGCTGGCACAGTGAACACCCGCCACGCGCTTCCGCCGGCGGGGGGCTCGAGCACAGCGGTCCCGTCGTGGGGGTCGACGACGGCGTCGAGCCCGGTCGTGGGGTCGGTGACCCAGACCTCGGCCCACGCGTCGCCGCCGAACGCCTCACCGTCGGCGATGACCGTCGAGCCGCCCCGGTCGTCGAAGCCGGTGACCACGCGCCGCACCCCCACGGGTTTTCAACCTAGGCGAGACTGAGGTCATGCGCATCGGGATGTTCATCGTCGAAACCGGGCCCGAGGCGACACCGATCGAGCCGCTGCTCGCCAACGCCCGCTGGGCGGAGCACGCCGGCCTCGCCACCGGCTGGCTCCCGCACATTCCCTGGAGCCTCGACGCGCTGACCGCCGCGACCCTGGCCGGCGTGCACACCGAGCGGCTCGAGATCGGGACCGCGGTCGTGCCGACCTACCCGCGGCATCCCCTCGCGCTGGCTCAGCAGGCGCTCTCGACCCAGGCCGCGTGTGGCGGACGCCTCACCCTCGGGATCGGCCCGTCGCACCCGGTGGTGATCGAGAAGATGTTCGGGCTCGCCTACGACGCGCCGGCGCGTCATGTGCGCTCCTACCTCGAGGTGCTCGAGGCGGCGTTCGCCGGGACCGGGCAGGTCGACGTGGAGAACGACGACTACTGCGTGCACGCCATGCTCGCCGTGCCGGACAGCTCGCCGATCCCGGTGCTGGTGGCCGCGCTGGCGCCGCTCATGTTGGGGCTGGCCGGGGAGCGCAGCGCGGGCACCATCTTGTGGATGGCCGACGAGCGTGCCGTCGCCGAGCACGTCCTCCCCCGACTCACCGCCGCCGCCCGCGCGGCCGGGCGAGCCACCCCCCGGGTGGTCGCCAGCATCCCGGTGGCGGTCTGCGACGACGCGGACGCAGGCCGCGAGCGCGCGGCGCAGCTGTTCGCGTTGTACGGGGAGATCCCCACCTACCGGCGCATCCTCGACCGGGGCGGCGCGCGCGGCCCCGGCGATGTCTGCGCCGTCGGCGATGAGGGCACGGTGGAGGCCCGGTTCCGCTCCTACCGCGACGCGGGCGTCACGGACCTGGCCGCGACCGTGTTTCCCGTGGGCGACGACGCGGCGGGCTCCCGCCGTCGCACGCGTGAGCTGCTGGCAAGCCTCGCCCCCGAGCTCTAAGCCGGGCGGCTCCCGCGCGTCGCTCAGAGCCCGGCGACGGGGCGCAGCACTCCCTCGGCGAACGCGGCGAGGTTGTCGAGGAACACGCCGCGGGTGTCGCCGGGGAGGTTCACGGTCAGGTACGTGACGCCCCGCTCGGCGAGCTCGCCGATGCTGTCCACGACCCGCCCGGCGTCGACCCCCGCGTTGGTGAACATGTCGAGCCCGCCGGGCATGAACACGACCTCGAGCGGCTCGGAGCGCCCGACCGCGACGGCGTGCTCGCGGGCGTACGCGAGGCGCGTCCCCAGGTCGTCCAGGGAGGCGAGCGCCGGCGTGTGGAGCCGCCGCTCGGAGCCGGGAGGGCTCGGCATCGGCATCCAGCCGTCGCCGAGCTCGACCGCGCGCCGGATCGCCCGGCGGCTGTTCCCGCCCACCCAGATCGGGGGTCCGGGTGTCTGGGCGGGGCGGGGACGCATCGTGTTGCCCGACGCCCGCCAGTGCCGGCCCGCGGCGGTGACGCTCTCGCCGCTCCACGCGGCGCGCAGGGCGAGGATCGCCTCGTCGGTCAGGTCGTTGCGTTCTGCGAAGTCGACACCGAGCGCCGCGAACTCCGCTTCGAGATAGCCGGCGCCGACGCCGACGATGACCCGGCCCCGCGAGAGCGCGTCGAGCGACGCCACGGCCTTGGCCGAGTGGAACGGGTTCCGGTAGGCGAGCACAAGCAAGTTGGTGTGGAGCCGCAGCTGCCGGGTGGCGGCCGCCGCGAAGCTGAGCGCCACGAACGGGTCGAGGGCGTGGTGCCCGCCGGTGGCGAGCCACCGGTCGGCGGGAAACGGGTGGTCGGTGACGAACACCGCGTCGAAGCCGGCCGTCTCGGCGGCGGTCGCCACCTCGGTGATCGCCTCGGCGGAGGACAGCTCGCCGCCGTGATGGGTGGGGAGCCCCAGTGACGCCCTCACGGGTTGGCGTCCGGTGGGGCGCCGAACGAGAACGCGACGTGGTCGAGGGTGAGGGCGGTCGCGGGCAGGTCGACGCCCAGGTCGTCGCCGAGCGCCAGGGTGACACGGAGGTCCTTCGCCGCGAGCTCGACGAGCGAACCGAGGTTGGCGGTGTACACGTCGTCCCCGCCGGGGACGCTCAGCAGGTCCCGCATCATCGGGCTCAGGGCGCCGGTGTGCTCGAGGATCGCCGCAAACGCGGCCGGGTTGGTGCCCGCCGCGTCGGCGAGCGCTCGGCCTTCCTGGGCGCCGAGCATGCTGACGTAGCCGATGAGGTTGCGCGCCAGCTTGGCGGCCAGTCCCGCGCCGCGCGCGCCGAGGTGCACCACGAGGTCGCCGACGGCGTCGAGAACCGGGCGGGCGTGCTCGAACGCGTCGGGCGGCCCGCCGACCATCACGCACAGCGTCCCGGCGCGGGCGCCCTTCACGCCGCCGCTGATCGGCGCGTCGAGCACGGTGACACCCGCCGGCGCGTGCGCGGCGACCGCGTCGACGGTGGCGGGATGCACGGTGCTGTGCACCGTCACCACCGTGCCCGGCCCGGCACCGGCGAACACGCCGTCGGGGCCGAGCATGACCGCCTCGACCTGGGGACCGTCGAGCACCACGACGCCGACCACCTCGGCGTCTCGTGCCGCGTCGGCCGCCGAGGTGGCCACCGAGGCACCGAGCTCGACCAGTTGCGCCGCCGCGTCGGGGCGCACGTCGAAGACGCGCAGCTCGTGGCCGGCCCGCACGACGTTGGCGGCCATGGGTAGCCCCATGTGGCCGAGCCCGATCCAGGCGACTCTCATGGCTCCTCACCCCGGGCCCGAGGGGGACTCCCCGGAGCACCCGCCGGCCGCTGTCGCCATCGTGGCGACCCTTCTACGATCTCGGGATCGTAGAGCCCGGCCGCTCGGGAGTCCGGGCCGCTCGACGAGGAGGAACCGGGTGGGTCAGTTCACGCGTACGGAGATCGAGGCGGCGTTCCAGCATTTCCAGGAGGCCGCCGACCAGTCGGCCAAGACCGGCGACTGGCGCGCGTGGGCGGACTGCTTCACCGAGGACGCCGAGTACTACGAGCATCACTACGGGCACATGCACGGCCGCGAGGCCATCTACCAGTGGATCCAAGAGACGATGACCGACCCGGCGTTCGCCGACATGCGCAATTTCCCGATCGACTGGTTCGTGGTCGATGAGGAGCGGGGCTGGGTGTTGTGCTCGGTGTGGAACGAGATGGACGACCCGGGCGACGGCTCGCTGCACCGTGAGTACAACTGGACGATGCTCCACTACGCCGGTGATGGGCGATTCTCCTACGAGGAGGACATGTACAACCCGATGGAGTTCGG
>Ga0182024_10000362_pt1 | contig 116630 bp, 125 predicted proteins | sample P32metaG_FD_120480 | JGI IMG/M metagenome (GOLD analysis project Ga0182024, IMG submission 120480) | Permafrost microbial communities from Stordalen Mire, Sweden - P3-2 metaG (Illumina Assembly) | ecosystem: Environmental > Terrestrial > Soil > Wetlands > Permafrost | place: Sweden: Stordalen... | reverse complement strand
TAGTCGATCAATCCTTTCTTGGTTCGAGCGCCGATTAGATAAATGTGTCGACCGCCCTCGAATCCAATCCCACCCTCCGCAGCGTCTGATTGAGCCACGCTCTTCCAATGACGCCCTGGCGCCAGGATCTAGGGACCTACTGTGGAGTGATGAGTGAAAGGAAGCGGATCGCACAGCTGTGGATTGTCGTTGGCTTTGCCCTTGTGGCGTTGGGCGGGATAGTCAGTTTTGCGGTTCTGGTTTCAAACAACTACTTCGGACAAGGTGACTTTCGGGCGGTTCTCCAACTTTTTGTCGTTCCACTCTCCTCTATTGCCGCCCTGTGGGCGTGGTGGTTCCTGAGCAAGATCGCGACGGTCGAATCCGCCCATGCTCAGCTTTTCAAGAAAGCGTTCCTGGGCCTGTCTCTTCAAAATATTTGCCTTGGCCTGGTATATATCGATGTGCTTTCGGTGTCTCCGCGCATTGACCAGTTCACGTCCTCTCAGTGGCTTGAGGCTCTCGGAATGGCGAGTTCTGCGGTCGGTTTCTTTCTTATGTCTCGCGAGTTCTCGAACAGAGAGACCGCTAACGAAGAAGCAGCGTAGTGAATGGGTTAGCCGTCAGTGATGTGATCGGCCCCTCTTAATACGCCACTCAAATAACTAGCCGTCACAACTTGGCAGTGAACCCGTTGCTTTGGATCTGCGACACAAAATGATTCTCGTGTTTGACTTTGAGGTCTCGAGGTGTCCGAATGCTTCCAGTCTTTGGCATCGCCACTCACCGCATCCATGGCCTGAGACTCAAAGTGGGATTTCGAAGTAATCCTCAGTAGAAGTCTGCGTGAATCCCAACGATGTGTAGAGGCCCAGTGCTCGGTCGTTGTTGACTTCGACCTCGAGATGCATCCGCGTCACCCCGGCATCGTGTGCTTGACGACAGACTCGTCGAAGGAGATCTCGTCCTATGCCAGTACCTCGGTGTTGAGCATCGACTGCAAGTCCGTAGATACCCCATACCTCCGGAGATCGGTTTACCCGAAGAGTCGCGATGACCAACCCGTCGCGTTCGGCCACCAACCTTGATTCATCCGGGTTATCAGTAGCAGTCGGGTCCTGCGGGTCCCCGAATGCCTCAGCGAGAATTCGGGCCTCGTCGAGGATGTCGGCGCTCGTCGCTACGCGCAGTATCAAGGATGAATCCGACGGGCCATCTATCGTCGCTCCATCCAGGTCCAACGCGTGTTCTGAGTGATCGAGGAACCCGTGACGCGATTCGGCCAAGGCGCGACCGCCTTGAGAGGTCCTTGGAACGACGAGCAAGATTTTGTGGTGAGTTCGTCCACGGCACAGTTCGAGAGCCTCGTCGAGCAGTCTCGTGCCGATTGCTCGGTGTCGATAGTCCGGATGAACCATTCCAGCAAGTTCCACGGTGGGGCCCCCGAATGCGTAGAGGCCAAGAAAACCAACAAGTCGACCGTCCTCCCACCAGAGGATGTCATCGACAGACTCACCGGAGCGCGATTTGAGGATACTCCACTCCAATTTGAGTCGCCCACCATCGGCTGACACCGTGTCGACTTCCAACGCAGCGATCTGCGTAAGCATTTCGGACGAAAGTCCACGGGCCAGGTCGAGCACGTTAAATGGTAACTCTCAGCATTGCGGCACAAGCTCTACTTGGCGCGCTCCGGATCGTCAGATTAGTGACGATGGCCGACGACAAATTCCGCCAACTAGAGACTGTCGACGTCGCTCATCCGACACCAAGAATCTCAGATTGCTGTGATTCTCCAATTCAGAAGGTCACCTTGAGTTTGAACTCAAATGCCGCTGAATCTGCGGCCGGCGAGTGTCAAGGAGTCGCCGAATTACCTGCGAGCGTCCAAAAGACGAGCGCGTTGGCGTGGCCGTGCCCCATTGAATACTCCGACTTGAGATAACCGACGATCGCCATATGTTTCTTGAGATCACATTGGGCGATGATCTTCTGCCATTCCGCAATCGAGCGACCGTACTTCTTCTCAATTGAAGGGAAGTAGGACGCAGGCCCTTGCTTCGGCCATGGTGCAGACTGCTCTGCCACGATAGAACTCTCCTGTTCTCGTAGTGGCCAATGTAGCCAATTCTCTGTCTCACTTCGCACCGCGAGATGCTCGATGGCATCGGTAACGAGATCTGTTGAATCTCTTGAGGATCGAGAAACGATGCATCCGTTGGGTGCAGCTTTATCGTGTCGGGTTTCTGACTCCAGCCAGCACAGGTATCAACTGTAGGCTTGGTTGCCATGGTTACCGTCGGCGTCTTGATCGCTGCCGCGGCGTTAGTGATCCTTGTTTTCTATTGGTCGGGCCGTTACGGAGACCCCAAGCGAAGTTCTGGGACTTCAATTCGCCGTGGAGCCGGTGCGCACACCACTTTGGCTGGTCGGCCTAAGAAGGCCTACGCGACTCGCGAGGAAGCTGAGGCCGGTGCTCGAATGTTGACGAAGCGAGACGGTGCGTCACTCGGTGCGTATCACTGTGGAACGTGCGCCAAATGGCACCTGGGTCACGACAAGTAACTTTGAGCATTCGCCGTCGCTTGCTCACTCCGACCTGCGACCCTCGCCCAACCGTGCGGGACAATTGTTGACTAGCGACAGTACTGGTCAGCAAGTATCGTGCTTGAGAAGATTTGGTCCGGGGGCGTCGGGAACCTCGGCTTCCCGATAGCCACGTACTCATGGGCGTGGTTGCTGTCGATCTGCTTTTTCAGAAACGTACAAGTTGCTTCGTCTCGCTCGGCCTGCGTCCAAACCTGGTGATCCCAGAGACCTCCGACGAACAGTTCGAAAAAGTCATCCGTGTTCTCTCCCGTACTTTCAGCGCGAGGTGCTACGGACACAGCATTTGCCTTGATAGCCGGGCTATTGGAGTTATTAATCGCAATGAAGATCTGATACTGAGTTTTGCTGACCTGGACCTCGAGGGCTGCGTAGGGTGCCAGAGGCAGATTCGCAGTGTGCCCGACCGAGAGTTTGAACGGAAAACCGGATGAAGTTGTGCTCGGCAACTGTCCCACCGTTCCCTGAATCTCGGTAATGGTCGCACCGGGTTTTACCGGAATCTTGATTTCCGTTGGGGTGGCGACCAGCGGCCTCGACGCTCGCGGCGACGACGCGCCGGCAGAGGGAACTACCAACGCAAAACTAACCACGGTGCACAACAGAGTTGTTGATCTTCTGAACACACGGCAAGTTATACCATTGGCCCGGACGAATTACAACAGGCGATTTTGGTCAGTCGGCTAGGCGTTTCCTCCGCTGTTCCCGAGTTCGTTCTTTTAAGGAGTGACAGTGATCAGTGGCAGCTCTGCCGCGTCAAATCTCCGACACTCTTTATTGGAGGTCAGGCTTCTCCGATCAGTTCATCGCTAACCTGAGTCGAAGAAGGGTGATGCTTATGGCTAACTGGACCTGGAGTCTGCGGTCTCGTGACGGCGGGATGAACGGTCTTGAGTTTGCGCGGGCCACGACGGCGAGCGGCTTCGATAGAGCTCTGATTCACGCGGCACCCGCTCACCTGTCGATAGAGATCGTCGATGATCTCGGTGTGGTAATTGCTCGTACGGAAAACCTCGACCGCGTTGGTGACTACAGACCAATGACGGTCCTTAGCATCGATGATGCCGTGATCAGTCGTAGCGAAGTATGGCCCGATGTCAGTTTTTACGGTCTGCCCGTGTTGTTGGCCGGCGGCGAAGTGGGGATGCTCCGTGAGTGGCACCATTCTGAAGACCACAGTTGGTGGAAATGGTCCCTTGAGTTCGCGAACCATACAGGCCGACCCGACGATTGGGCGCCCCCGGAGGAGGGAGAGCAAAGTTGAACATTGATGGTAGGTGAGAACCAAACTCTTCTCGCACCAATCTCTTGGGCGAGGAATGTATCTTGTTGCGTCGGGGCTGCTTCGTGCAAGAAAATGATAGTGACGAGGGGGAGCGACGGATGAGGACAGATCTGGCCCCAAGGTGGACGCTCGTGGTCACACTGGCAATGGCCATCGCAGTTTGTTGTACCGCGATTGGCGTGAACGCGGCGGTGGGCGCTAAAAGTCCATCTGCGAGCGGGTCTTGGGCCTATTCGAACGGAAACTTGGCGAACACTCGTGATGCCGTCGGTTCAACGATCACCTTGGCGAACGTGTCGAAGTTAAAGAAGGCGTGGTCGTTCGTGCTCACTGGCACTGCGACGAAAGATGTCGGCGGGTATGGCACATTGGCGGCGGGCCCTATCGTCGTGAACGGTGTCGTATACATTCAAGACCTCCACTCGAACGTCTATGCGCTGTCTCTGGAGACAGGCAAGCTGCTGTGGTCGTACCTCGTGGATAAGAAGGAGAAGAGTGGACCGGGACCTAACGGGGTCGCGGTCGTTGGCGGCACGGTCTACGGCGCGACGCCGACTGCAGTCTTTGCTCTCAACGCCAAAACCGGTGACAAGATTTGGTCGAACGACCAACTCCTCAAAAAAGGTCAAGGTACCTTCGGAATACAGCCCCAGGTCGCCAACGGGCGGGTCTATCTGGCTAGTCAGTACGGTCTCGTGCCGGGCGGGGGAGTACTGATGGCTCTGAACGCCGCCACCGGCGCCGTGTTGTGGACCTTTAAGTCGGTGCCCGGCAACGACAAAGGGGTCAGCGCGCTGGGCCTGGGGGCGGGGGGCGCGTGGGAGACGCCGCTCGTCAGCGCCGACGGCTCGGTCACCTTTGGTACGGGCAATCCGTATCAGACCCTGGCGAAGGCGCTCGCGGATCCCAACAAATTGCTCTACACCGACAGCGACGTCAACTTGAATGCCGCGACCGGCAAACTTCGCTGGTACTACCAAGGCGTCACCAACGACTTCAAGGACTACGACATGCAGGCCTCGCCGATCTCGGCAATGGCCAATGGCGTTTCGGTCGTTGTGGGCGGGGGCAAGATGGGGATCGTCTATGAGATGAACGCCGCTACCGGAAAGCTGATCTGGAGGACTCCGATCGGAACTCACAACGGCCACGACAACGACTCACTGAAAGCCTTAGAAGGCCAGAGCAAGCTGAAGGTTCCATTCACTTACGAGCCGGGCGCACTTGGTGGCATTTTGACCAATATGGCCCTGGCGGGCAACACCGTCTACCTAGTGACCTGTAACTTCGCGTTCTCCTTCACCAACACCGATCAAGTCAATGGTGTGAACGTGGGAACGAAGCTCTCCGGCGACGTCGAAGCCTTGAACCTCGTGACGGGAAAAGTCGAATGGGACACTCGAGTGAAGGGGTTCCCGCTCGGCGCGGCCACGGTGTCGAACAATCTGGTGTTCACGACGCTCTTGCAAGGGCAGTTGCTCGCGCTCAATCGTTCCACCGGAGCGATCGTCTCCACGCAACAGCTGCCAAGATCAACGAACTCGCCAATTGCCATCGCGGGAGATACCGTCATTGTCCCTGCGGGCGGGCCTAAGTATGGCAAGGGAACTGGTTCCTCGCAGGTCGTCGCCTACAGATTGCCTTCGTCGTAGAACACCGCGGTTCGTAGCCTGCTCGAACTCTGGACGTTGTCGCGAGCACGCTGGGCTTTTCGATCGCGCCATGAAGACACCTAGTACGGTCAGTGGTGATGCATCGTTCGCAAAGTGGGTGGGTTCTTTCACTGCTCGTGGCTGCCCTCACCGCCATGACGTTGAGCGGGTGTGGCGCAGCCGCCACGAAATCTTCGACGTCGTCGCCAGCGGTCGTGGTGGACGCCCCCGTGCAGGTCGCTCACACGGCGCTGGGCGACGTGGAGTATCGCGTCACGGGCAGCGGACCCGCCCTCGTGCTCATCATGGGCTACGCGGGCACGATGGAGACCTGGGATCCCCACTTTGTCGACATGTTGGCGCGCCACTTTCGGGTCTATCTCTTTGACAATGCGGGTACCGGGCGCACGGCGTCGCTCGCATCGCCCCTCACCATCGACGCCATGGCCAATCAGACGAGCGCACTGATCACGGAGCTGCATCTGGGTTCGCCTGACGTGCTCGGTTGGTCGATGGGTGGCATGATCGCCCAGGCCCTCGCCGTGCTCCACCCAGCCCAGGTACATCGTCTCATCTTGGCCGCCACGTTCCCAGGCAACGGGAACGCCGTGCAGCCTTCTCAAAGCGACATCGCCGCACTGACGAGTGGCAACGTCGCCGCGACACAGGCGGTCCTCTTTCCCGCCGATCAGACTCTCGCCGACGACGCGTTCTCTGGGAGCCTCGACGCCTACCCGGCCTCATCGCCCGCCAGCGCGTCGGCGATCTCGGGCCAAGCGGGTGCGTCCCTGGCCTGGTTTGACGGCCGTGACGTCGCGGGACACGACTTGTCAAGGATTGTGGTGCCGACCCTCGTGGCCGATGGCGCGAGTGACCGTCTCGACGCCGTCGCGAACGATCGCGAGCTGTCGTCGCTCATTTCGCACTCGAAACTCGTGCTCTATCCCGACGCGGGTCACGCGTTCTTGTTCCAGGAAGGGGCGACCTTCACCTTCCTCGTTCGAACGTTCCTCCTCGGAGTACCTACACCATTGAGCGTGGCAAAGATTCGCCAGAGCTACCTCACGGACTACAAAGTTGAGAGGTCAGCGGGCACGCGGTGGGTCGCGAAGTTGAAGTCCTTGACCTCTAAGTCGACGCCTGAAGACCTCGCTCGAATCGACCTTTCCCTTGGCGACGCCGTCGGGGCCCTCGACGATGAGTTACTGAGTTTCGGTGCGACGAGCAACCTCGGCGCGGCGGTGGTGGCATACGTGAACGCTGAGGAACGAAGTTTGAGCGACGTGTTGGCCCTCGGGGCCTTGAGTGGCTCGACCGCCAAGACCTACAAGGCCACCTCAGCTCGTGACGGTCTGGCGGGAGTCACTCTCGGTAACGCGCTACGCCGTCTACTCAACTTGCCCGCGATCAGCACGACCACTACGACGACCACACTCGCCTTGAATAATTTGTAATCGGGGACCACATGGCTTGCGAAGAGCACCGAGCGATGTTGCACCGGGCCGTGACTTATGGACCTTCGATACTCGCTCGCCGTTCTACTTCTTAGAGGATTCCCGAGACCTCGTGAACCTCTCCGCAGGGCACGCCGAGTGCCGCGTGGTGGCTACGTACCGCCTCAGCGTCGGGAGCATCGAGTAAGCAGTAGACCTTTCCGCTCGCGTTGTGAAAGAGCTCGATCTGGCGGACGCCAAATTGGTCGGCCTTGTGCTCTTTGGCTTCTTGGGTTATCTGCTCAACGGCCTCATGGGGCAATTTGAGATCGTCGTGGAAATCCATGAACTGCGGCACTGGCTGCCTCCTCATTCCAAACCACGAGTCGTCTCGCGGTGTGAATTCTTATCTCGACTCGAGAACTTACTCGACATCTGATTCGCTTGCGCAAAGACGGTATTGCTAGTTCTGGACCAATTGAATTGGCGATCTATCACGAGCCGTGGTCGAAGTTGGGCGTCCGACCCGTGTCGTTTCGTCTGCCGGTCGTCCTCATATGCGTAAACGTTCTGAACTTAGAGGATGTCGTCGATCTGTGAGATTGCCAACGTCATACCTTCCTCCATCCTCATTGCCAGAATCTGTTCCATCGCCCTCAGTGACGGGTATGCCGTCACGATTGTCATCCGTGTGATGCCAGAGGGCTCTTCGCTCAGAAGTACTCGAATGATCATGGTGGGCATATCGAGATTGGGATCGCCCGATTCATGAGCGAAGCCGTTTTCGAACTCAAGCCCGTTCGGCGCGCTGAGCGTGAGCACGCGCCACCAACCATGTGATTGGTCTCCTTCGGGCCCCGTCATGAAGTACGAGACGCCTCCGCCTGGGTTGAGGTCATAATCAACCACTGTCGCCGGATACGTCGGCGGTCCCCACCATCGCTCGAGCAGGCGTGGGTTCTCCCACATCTCCCACACACGTCCGATAGGCGCGTTGAACTGGGCGTTGATGGTCATGGTCAGTGCTTGGGGGTCCTTGTGGACGCTCGTGACGGTCATTGGGTGCCTTCCTGCTATCGGTTTTCCATAAGAATCTCGGCAAATCGATCGAGGCGACTGCGCCAGACCTCTTCGATCTGTTCGAGCAATTCAAACGTGTAGTGGACGGTGGCGACGTCGCCGCGCACCATCTGTTGGCGGCCCCGCCGCTGTTTGGTCACCAGCTCTGCTCTCTCGAGCACGGCAACGTGCTTCTGGACCGCGGCGAAGCTCATGGGATAAAGGGATGCCAACGCGGACACCGAATGCTCCCCTTGGAGACAGCGCATGAGTATGTCGCGACGCGTGGCGTCAGCGAGTGCTTGAAATAGGCGATCGGCTTTTTGAGGGCCCTTAGAATGTACAACCATATAGTTGTAGATTAACACAACCCTGGTCGATCACCGGGCGATGGCTTTCAAGAAATCAGCTCTGGTCCGTGGCATGTGGCTTCAATACGCTGACAGTACGAGCACACGGTTGAGCAAGTGACTTCAGTACGTTCGGACGAAGACGTGTGAGTATGGAGCGTGGAAATTATCCTGCCGGTTTGTCTGGCGCCGACGATCTCGTCGGCGGTCGAGCAGCGATGAGCAACCTGGATGAACTAGGTCGTCCCGAGCCCCCTCCGGCGAGTGACGAGGCCTCGACCCTGGTGGGTTTCCTGGAGTATCAACGCGCGACGTTCGAGTGGAAGTGCGCGGGGCTCGACGCGGCAAGTCTCAACGTCAGTGTCGCCGTTTCATCGATGACTCTGGGCGGGATGCTCAAGCATCTGGCCCTGGTGGAGGACTACTGGTTCTCGCAGCGACTGTTCGGAAACGAGTCTCCGCCTCCGTGGGACTCGGCGGACTGGGACGCCGATCCCGACTGGGACTGGCACTCCGCGGTTGAGGATACTCCCGAGGAACTCCGCACACTTTGGCGAAACGCCGTAGCGCACTCTCGTTCCTTAGTCGCGGAAGCGCTCGTCGACGGTGGTTTGGCGCAGTTGGCCCGTCGCCCCTGGCCCGACGGTCGATCACCCAGCCTGCGCTGGATCTTGTGTCACCTGATCGAAGAGTACGCGCGGCACAACGGTCACGCCGACATCATTCGAGAGTCGGTGGACGGGCAAACCGGAGAGTAGCCAAGTGGCCTCGCGGACATCTCGCCGACAACCACTGTCCGCTAAAAGGCACCGTCGCGATGTTTACTCATCCGGCTTCTTGGACGGAAATGGTGGGATGTCGGGGTGGTGCTCGATGATGTGGTCGAGTTTGGCGTGAAGCTCGGCGGTCCCCGCACTGATGTGGCGCTTGACGAACGACTCGACGGCTTTGCGCAGGGGCGGGTAAAAGATGGTGGTGGCGATAGCGGCGACGATGACCCAAATGAAGGTCGCCACAACGTCGCCGGGTATGCCACCCGATCCGCCAGCGGGCCACACCCAACGTGTGAAAAAAGTCGTGGCGTTCACTCGACCCCCGGGTTCAGATGCTCGTGCATCAGTGGGTGCTTGAGTTTGTGCTTTAGTTTCAGCGACTCGTGATCTTCTTTAGTGGTGTGCTTGTGGCAGGTCTCATAGTGGGTCCCCTCAACACGTCCGAGCCCGCCCTTGAGCGCCGGTCGCCAGCACGACTGGCATTTGTGACGATGGTAGAGGCCGATGATGCTGAAAAAGATGGCCCCTTCGGTAAAATCAGCGCCGAAGCCACTCCAAAAGGCGTACCACCGTCCGGCCTCGTTGTCGGTGCCGGTCACCTGCAAGAGCCAGTGCCAGATTGCTATCACGACGCTCCTAGTTTGGACGGTGGTTGTGGCGACTTGAGGACCAGTGTACGGCTTCCTTCTCTGTCGACGTGACATTGCGCGGTGCCAGAATGACGACGTGAAGAGAAACGAAGCTCTGGGTGTACTTGATCAACTCCATCGTGCGCAAAACACCTTTTACGCGGGAGGCAACTCCGATGAACTTCGACGCGTCCTAGAGCCAGGCATTCAGTGGAGCGTCCCAGGCCGTAATTCCGTAGCAGGGATCTACCGTGGGTACGAAGAGGTTCTGGAATATTTCGTTCGACGTCGTCGAATCGCTCGCGATACGTTCCAGTTGCGTCGGCGAGACGTGCTCGTGGGAGAGGGTGAGAAGATCGCCGCGATTACCGATGGGTCGGCGACCATTGCCGGCGTCGAGTGCCGTTGGTCGACGGTAGGTCTGTACGAAATTGCCAATGCGCGGGTAACGGCGTGTTGGCTGTTACCGCTGGACGCAGTACAGTTTGACGCGATCTGGAGCACGTAATGCGCTCCCTAGTACGGTCCAAGCACGAATGATTGAGTGTTGGAGAGGCGGCCACGGGCCATGGTCAGACGTAGCGAGGTCTCCGGCCTAACTCAGGCGCGAACCAGTTCCACCACCGGAATGACCCGGGTGGTCTTGGCTTGGTACTCCGCAAACCCTGGGTATCGCTCGGCCTGTACGGCGTAGATTCGGTCGTGTTCATCGCCGACTACTGGACGGGCGGTGGCAGAGAATTTTTCCTTACCCATCTCGACCGTGACTAATGGTTCGGCCACGAGGTTATGGAACCAGTCGGGGTTCGTGTCGGCGCCGGCCTTCGAAGCGAAGACGAAAATTCTGTCGTCTTCGTTGAGATACATCATCGGATTGGTTCGTTCGGCACGTGTGCGCGCTCCTGTCGTGTGCAGAAGAAGTACTGGTGAGCCTTCGAATGGGCCGCCGACCTTGCCGTCATGGGAGCGAAACTCATCGATAATCGACGCGTTCCAAGCGTTGGCGGCATTCACGGCACTTTGATTTGATGATTCCTCGTTGCTCACGGTCGTCCTCCTGTGCATCACTTGTCTCCTTAGATTAACGACCTTGCACCTGTGACGGTTCGGTCCCAAACGTGCGGTTGAAGGCGCTCTCGCGTGGCGGGGGAGAGGCAATAGCGCGGAACGTAGACTCGGCTCAAATCGCTAGAGGAAGAGTACCCATGTCCAAATACCTGCTCGAAATCACCTACACCTTGGAAGGCGTCAAGGGAATCAAGGAGAAAGGTGGCTCCGATCGCCTGGCGGCGGCGACCGAGCTCATTGAGGGCGTGGGCGGGAAGATCGAGTCCTTCTACTTCGCTTTCGGAGGCACCGACGCGTTCGTGGTCGCAGATTTGCCCGATGAGGTCAGCGCGATGGCGGCCGCGCTGACGGTCGGCGCCGCGGGGGGCGCCACGACCCGTACCGTCTCGCTCTTGACGCCAGCGCAGGTGGATGCGGCTGCGAACAAGAACGTGAAGTACCGTCCGCCCGGGAGTTGAGCGACTGTTGGATTGCGACACGTCGTCGTTGTCGGTTTTACAAAACTTTCCAGCGTCGGAACTCTGTTCGAAGTGAGACACCAAGTTCTCGTGACGTTTTGACGCCACCCGGTGGTCGAAGAAGACGACCTTTGTTACTACGATTGAACTGAGGTGTCACGTGTCCGAACTGCTTTTTACAGCCTTTAGTAACCGCAGCGACGCGATAAAGCTCGCGCACGACGTGGGGGAGCGGTTGGCCAGCGATGGCTTTGTGTCGTCGCTTCATTTGCTGGACTCTTCGGAGACCCCCAAGCTGGACGCGTCCACGCTCGTCGTCTCACTAGGCGGCGACGGCACTTTCCTAAGGGCCGCTCGACTAGCTCATGCCGTGGGGGCGAGGGTGGTCGCAGTCAACCTCGGCCAGTTGGGCTTCCTCTTAAACGTGCCGTCAACCGAAATCGTTGAGAACGTCAAAGGTGCTTTAGAAAGCAACTTCGTCTCCGAGCGACTCGCCCTGGAGATCTCATTTTCTGACGCGAACGACAGTGAGTTCGCGCTCAACGAAGTGGTTGTGGAGCGTGACAGTGCGGGCCATATGGTCAAGGTGAAGACGTTCGTCGACAATGAGGAATATCTGACCTATACCGCCGACGGCGTCATGGTCGCCACGCCCACCGGAAGCACGGGATACAACTTTTCCGCGGGTGGGCCCGTCGTGGAAGCCTCACTGTCACTAATGATCCTTACCCCGGTCGCGCCGCACTTTACGATCGATCGGTCCATCGTGGTCCCCGAGAGCAAAGTGATTCGACTGGTCGTTTTGGATAGGCCCGCGGTGTTGGTGGCCGATGGCCGGTCCATCGGGCCTCTGGAACCAGATCAATTTATTGAAGTGCGCCAGAATCCCTCGCCGGTACACGTGGTCGCGACGCGAAGCTTCGACCTCGCGACTCGCCTCCGCCGAGGCCTTCGAGAGGGTCATGCCTAAGGTCCAGTTGGTTGAACTCTTCGCCCACGGACTTGGGGTGATCGACGACGCCCGTTTAGAGTTTGGCCCTGGTTTCAACGTCATCACCGGTGAAACGGGGGCGGGTAAGACGTTGTTACTCGGCGCGCTCGGGCTCTGTTTGGGTAGCGACGCCAGCGTGTCGCGCTTCGCGATCTCCTCAGACACTCGCACCGCGGCACTCTTTCTGCGCGACGAAATTGAAGAGGTCCTCGTCTCAAGAGAGTCGACGAGTTCGGGCCGCCTTCGCAGCACCCTGAATGGCTCGCCGTCAAGTGTTGAGGCACTACGAACGCTTTCAGAACAGTTGGTGGTCGTTCACGGCCAGCACGACTCGCTCAACCTGCGTAACCGAAGTGAGATTGTGCGCCTCATTGACCGAAGTGGCGCCGTGGACACCGATGAACTCGACACTGTTCGACGGAGTCTTCGAGAGGCACGCCAGCTCCGTGACGACTTCGGCGGGGATCCGACTTCGCGACAACGTGAGTTCGAGTACATCGTTGCCCAGTTAAGCGAGATTGATGACGTCGCCATTACCTCGAAGGATGAACTCGTCGACTCCCTCGAGGAACTGACACGACTCACGTCCTTGCGAGATGGTCAAGCGACGCTGGCGGAGGTTCTTAATCTCTTTGACGCCGAAAGTGACGACGCGGTTCTGGCCAAATTCGCCCGAGCGTTGAGCCGATTACCTGATGACAGCGCCTATGACTCAGTGCGAGCCAGCTTGACTGGCGCCCTGATTCAAGCTCGTGAGGCGATGCACGATCTATCGGCTCTTTGCGATCCCGAGGCCTTTGACACGGTCACAATGGCGTCGCTCGAAGAGAGGGCGCGCGTGCTGCAGAGACTTGCGCGAAAGTACGGTGGCACGATTGAAGCAGTTCTCGCCTCGCGGGACGAGTTGCGACTAAACCACGAACGACTGGTGGGTGAGGCAGATCGACTTATCGGTCTTGACGAGGAGATTCGCCAACTTGAAGAACGAGAACTGGCGTTATCGCGGCGCGCTCGCCAAGAACGAGAGATCGCCGCTTCGCAGCTAACCAACGCGGTTCGCTTCCAGTTGGCTCGCGTCGCTCTTTTGAACGCCTCTTTGCGTTTTGTGGTCGACGGAGACGACGGTTCCGACGCCGAGATTCTCTTTACCCCAAACCCCGGTCGGCCCGAAGGCCCTCTGGCCGCACTGGCGAGCGGAGGAGAACTCAGTCGAGTCTTGCTCGCGATCTCACTCGAAACGGCCAGTGAGGACGTCGTCGCCGTCTTTGACGAAGTCGACGCCGGTTTGGGGGGACAGGTGGCACAACAGATTGGTGAGTGTCTCAGCGAAGTCGGCCGTCACCAACAAGTACTCGCGGTTACCCATCTGGCGTCGGTCGCGGCCAGAGCGGACCACCACTTTGTGATCGAGAAGCTGATTGAGGATGGCGCCACGAAGACGCGCGTTCGGGCGCTGGTGGGCAGCGACCGAGTAAACGAGATCGCTCGAATGCTCGCCGGAGATGAGACGACTGCCGAGTCGAGAGCGCTCGCGCAACAATTGCTCGAAAACTCTTCCGAAGTTCGTGCCGGAGCAGAGTTTCCTTGCTAAGATATTGTTCCGTGAGAAGCGCATTTTCGCGATGACAAAATACGTGTTTGTAACGGGTGGAGTGTCGAGTTCACTCGGTAAGGGCCTTACGGCCTCCTCGCTGGGACGACTACTCAAATCTCGCGGCCTCAAGGTCACGATGTGCAAACTCGATCCGTACTTGAATGTCGATCCTGGCACGATGAATCCCGGCGAACACGGCGAGGTATTCGTGACCGATGACGGCGGTGAAACCGATCTTGATCTAGGCCACTACGAACGATTCATTGATGAATCGCTGTCGAAGATATCGAACACGACGACGGGATCGATCTACTCGAACGTGATCGCCAAGGAACGGCGTGGCGACTATCTGGGCAAGACGGTGCAAGTCATCCCTCACGTGACGGACGAGATTAAAGAGAGAATTCGCCGACAGGGCACGTTGGGGGCCGACGTCGTCATTGTCGAGATCGGTGGCACGGTGGGCGACATTGAGATTGTGCCCTTCATCGAGTCGATACGTCAGTTCCGTCGAGACCAAGGTCGAGACAACGTCTGTTACGTGCACTTGACACTGGTGCCCTACTTGGCGCCGTCGGGTGAACAAAAGACCAAGCCGACGCAACACTCGGTAACTGAACTGCGGTCGCGGGGTATCCAGCCCGACGTCATTGTCTGTCGGAGCGACCAACCGATTTCGGACAGTTTGAAACGTAAGATCTCGCTGCTCTGTGACGTGCCAATGAAGGCGGTGATCTCCGCGGTGGACGAGGAGAGCATCTACGACATCCCCGTCACGCTGTACCACGAGGGGCTCGACACGATTGTCTGTGACACGTTGAAGATCGATCTCGATGAGCACCCGATCGACCTCGAGCCATGGGAGAGCGTGGTACGTCGTGTGCACAACACCACGAGTACGCTGCGCATCGGCATTGTGGGCAAGTACGTCACCATGCCGGACGCCTACTTGAGCGTTGGCGAGGCCGTGCGTCACGCCGGATTTGGTATCGGCGCCAAGACCAACATTGAGTGGCTCGAGGCTGAACGGGTGCCGGCCGAGATTGACGCCGAACGCCTCGGTCAGTTCGACGGCATCATCGTGCCTGGTGGGTTCGGCGAACGGGGCATCGAAGGCATGATCGCCACGGCCCGGATCGCGCGCGAACACGATATTCCCTATTTGGGGATCTGTCTTGGTATGCAGATTCAAGTGATCGAGTTCGCCCGCCACGTGCTCGGTCTGAGCGACGCGCAGTCCACGGAGTTCACCCACAGCTCTTCGGCACCAGTGATTTCGCTGCTCACCGAGCAGCTAGACGTGACCGACCTCGGCGGCACGATGCGCCTGGGCGCGTGGCCGGCGATGCTGGACGAGGGCTCCCACGTGGCCGAACTCTACGGGACGACGGTCGTCTCTGAGCGTCACCGTCACCGCTATGAGTTCAACGCGCGGTACCGCGAGCAGTTCGAAGCGGCCGGGCTTCGTTGTTCGGGCAATTCGCCTGACGGACGGCTCGTGGAGTTCGTGGAGTTGCCGGGTCACGCGTTCTTCGTGGGCACCCAAGCGCACCCCGAGTTTAAGTCTCGCCCCGATCGTCCCCACCCGTTGTTCGCGGGTCTCATCAAGGCGGCCGCGTTGCGCGCGGAGGGTCGCGAACCGCACATCATCGATCCCTCCACGGTCGACGCCACCTTGTGAGCGGCTCCTTCCACGTCGAAGGAGCCGAAGTTGTCTTTCGCTCATACGTCTTTTCGGTAGAGCGACGAGTCGTGCGCCATGGTAACGAAACGTTCGAGCGCGACGTGGCGCTCCACCCTGGAGCGGTCGCGGTTTTAGTCATCAACGATCGAGGTGAGGTGGGCTTCATTCGCCAGTACCGCGCCACCTTTGACGAACTGCTGCTCGAGCTTCCCGCGGGCACCCAAGACGTACCGGGCGAGCCGGCCCTCGAAACGGCCAAGCGCGAACTCCTCGAAGAGATCGGCTACGAGGCGGCCGAATGGACGCTGCTTGGTCGATTTATGAACTCTCCGGGTTGGACCAGTCAGGTCATGACGGTCTACGTAGCGCGCCAACTCACGGCGCGAGAGCGTGCGCCGGCCGGACCCGAAGAACGCAGCTCGACGGTCCTGTGGCTCTCGCCGGCGGAGATTCGACAGACCCTGAAAAACGCGAGCGCGATGGACTCAACGACGGCGCTCGCTCTGCACCGGGTCTTTGGGACTCTTCGTGACGAGTCCTGATTTCCTACTCGAGGAGTACCTGCAGTGGCTGACCATCGAAAAAGGCCGTAGTCGCGCAACGGTCGAAGCGTATACACGTGACTTACAGGCCCTCGAACTCTGGATGAATGAGCGAAAGATCAAACTCATTGAGTTGACGGAAGAGGATCTGGAGCGTTACTTCAACGAAATCCGGGGGGCCAAGCGCGCGCCCAGTACCGTGGCGCGCGCCGTCGCATCGGTCCGGGGATGGTTGGCGTATCTCCTCGACGAGGGGTACCTGAACCTTGATCCCAGTGCGCGTTTGAAGGGCGGCCGTCGGGGCCGGACTCTGCCCAAACCCCTCGCGGAAGAAGAGATCATCACGTTGTTGGATTCAATCCCCGCCGATTCGGGCGTTGACCTGCGAGATCGAGCCCTCCTCGAACTCTTATACGGCACCGGCGCGCGAGTGAGCGAGGTCGTGGGCGTGGCTCTTTCGGACCTCGATTTTGACGAGGAACTCATACTGTTGACCGGTAAGGGTGCGAAGCAGCGCCTGGTTCCCTTAGGTGCCTCGCTTAACCGAGCGCTGCGAGCGTATCTGGAACCAAGAGGCCGCGACGTCTTGTTGGGGTCCAAAAAGAGCACGAGAGTGTTCTTGAACGTTCGCGGAGGGACGTTATCGCGCCAAGGAATCGATCTCATCATTGACAAACGGGCCCTAGTGGTGGGCATCGATCGAGCTCGGATCAGTGCGCACGTGTTTCGCCACAGTTGCGCGACGCACATGTTGGCGCACGGGGCCGACATTAGAGTGGTACAAGAGCTCTTGGGGCACGCCTCCATTGCCACCACGCAGCTCTACACCGCGGTCTCGGTCACGACCTTGCAGCGCGAGTATCACCGTGCTCACCCTCGAGCACACGACTAAGAGGTAGTTGACAATGACGACGTTTTACTGGTTCTACCTCATTAGTCTCATACCTTCGATTGTGCTGCACGAAGTAAGTCATGGCTGGGTTGCTGACTTTTTTGGCGACCATACCGCAAGGGAGCAACATCGACTCACCTTGAATCCAGTCCGCCACCTCGACCCAGTTGGGTCAGTCCTTATGCCTCTCGTGCTGGTACTCCTGCACTTTCCCGCCTTTGGATACGCCAAGCCAGTTCCTGTAAATCCGAGACGACTTCGCAATCCGCGCAAGCAGATGCTCTGGGTGGCGCTGGCCGGACCCGCAGTAAATATTGTGCTTTCTGCGATCGGTTTTGTGGCTACCGAGTTCGCCATTCATTCGTCCTTGAGTTACAACGTCGAACTCTTTTTCATCGCCTTCGGACTTTGCAACTTGGTGCTCGCCGTCTTCAATCTCTTGCCGATCCCACCTTTGGATGGTTCGGCGATCATCGAGCGTTTCATTCCCAATCGTCACATGCCTCGCTACTACAACCTTCGAGCTCGAGCGTTGCCCTTCTTTTTCATTATTCTCTTCGTTGACTTTCAGTTCCTCCACGTCGGAACGAATCTGCTGCCCGACTTAGAGAACTGGTGGCTAAGTCTGCTTAGGTGAGCCCCATGGCAGTAGCCGCGCGCCGATACACCGCGCCCGCCACCGCTGCGGCCTTGTCGGCGCCCCGTGCGGCCACGCGGTACAGATCTTCTGGTGACTCCAAGAGTTCGTCGCGGCGTTGCTTGAGGGGGGCGAGGGTCTTGATGATCAGTTCGGCCAAATCGCTCTTCAATTCGCCGTAACGCGTGTAGCGACTGGCGACCTGCTGGGGTGTTTCACCGCTGAGACTTGAGTAGATCTCGAGCAAGTTCGACACGCCGGGCTTCTTGATCCAATCGAAACGGACTTCGCCGTCGTTGTCCGTAACGGCCTTGGCAATCTTCTTTTCGATGTCTGCGGGGCTGTCGAACATGTAGAGCTTGCCCAGAGGACTGGAGATCGATTTGGACATCTTGCGGGTCGGCTCTTGGAGGTCCATTACGCGAGCGGCCACTTTGGGCTGCGTCCCTACCGGCAGGCGAAACGTCTCGCCGAAACGGTGGTTGAACTTCTCGGCGACGTCGCGTGTCAGTTCCAAGTGTTGGCGCTGATCGTCACCGACGGGAACCTCTTCAGTTTCGTAGAGCAAGATGTCGGCCGCCATCAACACCGGATAGGTCAAAAGTCCCACCCGATAGCCCTCTTGACGCTGGGACTTCTCCTTAAAGGCAGTCATTCGCGACAGCTCGCCACTGGTCGCGACGCACTCCAAGAGCCAGCTCAGCTGGGCGTGATAGGGCACTTGGCTTTGAATGAAGATCGTGCAGATTTCCGGGTCGAGGCCCGAGGCCATGAGGGTCGCCAGTAGATCGGTGGTCTGTGCTCGCAGCACGTCGGGCGCGATCTCCAAGGTGAGAGCGTGCAGATCGACCACGCAGTAAAAGGCGTCAGGGCTTTGGACGTCGACCCACTGACGGAACGCGCCGAGGTAGTTGCCGAGGTGCGCCGGACCCGAGGGCTGGATTCCCGAAAAGACTCTCATGGTTCAATCGTAGATGAGAGGCTCTCGTGATCGGTCGAAGTAAGATCGCCCGGTGACCTTCGTCGTGACGACGCCGTCCTTTAGCGGCCCCGTAGAACTTTTGCTTCAACTGCTTTCCAGTCACGAACTCGACATTCTCGACGTGCCCCTCGCACCGCTCGTTGACGCCTTTATTGCGGTGATGCGCGACGAATCGGCGACTCTGGAGATGGGCGACCTCTCGGAGTTTCTCTTGATTGGCGCGGTGCTCGTGGAGATGAAGAGCCAACAGCTCTTGCCCGGACGTGACAGCGGTGAGCTTGATGAGGAGTTCGTGGGCTGGGAGGAGCGAGACGTTTTACTGGCGCGCCTGTTAGAACTTCGTACCTACGCAGCCCTCGCCGATGCTTTCATTTCGCTCTTCGAACGCGCGAGTCGGGCCTACCCTCGCTTAAGTGGTGTGAACGAGGGCTTTCGGGTTCAGCCCCCCGATCTGTTGGCGGGCGTGACGACGACGCAACTGGCCCTCGCGTACCTGCGTGGCATCGAAGAAAAGCCCCGAGTGGTCGTTCGCCTACACCACCTCACGGTGGACGCCGTCACGGTTGCCGAAACCGTCGCCGCGCTCGCTCAGAGTCTGCCGACGATGGGTCGATTGTCCTTTCGCGAACTTACCGAAGGACTCAAAACGCGCATCGAGATCATTGTTCATTTCTTGGCCCTGTTAGAGCTGTGCAAACTAGGTCACGTGGAGCTGGGCCAGGGCGGTACGTTCGGTGACGTGCAAATTCAGTGGCTTGACTCGCCGTACGGGCTTGATATTGGAGGGGTGGACAGTTATGAGGGATGAGGACTCGCTCGAACAGAAACTCGAAGCCATGTTGACTGTGGCGTTAGAGCCCATCTCGGTGGAAGAACTCGCCGACGTCGTTGACGACGACGCCGACGTGGTCATTGAGTCACTTCGCGCGTTGCGCGAGGAGTTCTTAGCCCAACGCCGGGGCTTTCAATTCGTCGAATTGGCCAGCGGATGGGTGATGCAGTCATCGCCTGAGGTCGCGGCGTGGGTGACGAAATTCGCGAACCGCGACGTGTCGCATCGGCTCAGCTCCGCCGCGCTCGAGTCCCTCGCGATCATTGCGTATCGCCAACCGGTCTCGCGCGCTCAGATCACGGCGCTTCGTGGAGTCAACGTCGACGGGGTGGTTCGACTGCTAGAACAACGGGGCTACATCGATGAGCTCGGACGAGCCCCCGGACCAGGTTCTCCGATTCTCTACGGCACGACGGAACTTTTTTTGGATCGCATGGGTCTCGCCTCTTTGGATGAACTGCCACCGATCGAGGAGTTCATGCCGCCGGTGGAGACCGCCCTCGCCCTCGCCGACGAGATGTCCACGCAGTTCGACGTGACCGAGGTGACCTAGTTGGTCGAAGGTGAACGACTCCAAAAGACGCTGGCTCGAGCAGGTTACGGCTCTCGGCGAGCGTGTGAAGTCCTGATTGTCGAAGGGCGCGTCACCGTTGACGGGCGACTGGCGGAGTTGGGCAATCGAGTCGACCCCGACATGCAACTGATCTGTGTCGACGGAAACTTGGCGCCGACCTCGCAGAACAAGGTCTACTTCCTCTTGAACAAGCCCGACGGCGTGGTGACCACCGCGTCTGATCCCCAGGGCCGAACCACGGTGCTCGATTTGGTGGAGTCTTCGGTGCGGATCTTTCCCGTCGGACGACTCGACATGAACACCGAGGGGCTGTTAATCCTGACCAACGACGGGCGGTTGGCCCATCTCTTGACCCACCCCAGCTCGGGGATTGCGAAAGAGTACCTCGTGCGCGTCGAGGGCGATCCGTCGCCGGGGGCGCTTCGACGACTACGCGAGGGAGTGGAACTCGATGACGGGGTTACGGCGCCGGCTCAAGTATCACGGGTGAGTGAGGGGCTGCTTCGCATCGTTATCCACGAGGGACGCAATCGCCAGGTCCGCCGTATGTGCGCGGCGCTCGGTCATGAAGTCACGCGGCTGGTGCGTACTCGAGTCGGGCCGTTACACGACGCGACGCTCTCACCCGGCTCGTCCCGTCAGCTTTCGCTTAGTGAAGTGCGCCAGCTAATGGAGGCCGTGGGGATGACCGAGGAACTGGCCTCTACGATGCCTTCATGAGTACCGCCATGGTTCGAGGTCTACGCGGCGCCTCCACGTGCGACGCGAACTCCGCGAAGGAGATCACCGAGGTGACCCAAGAGTTGTTGCTGGCCATGCTTAAGGAGAACGCCATCGATCACGACGACGTGGTCAGTGTGCTCTTCACCACGACGTCCGATCTCAACGCGATGTTTCCCGCGACGGCCGCCCGGGGCATCGGCTTCGGTGACGTGCCGCTCTTGTGCGCCAGTGAGATCAACGTGCCCGGCGCCATGCCGCTCACCGTGCGAGTGTTAATGCACGCGTACACCGAACGTCCGCGCGACCAACTTCGTCACGTGTATCTTCGAAACGCTCCGTCCTTGCGTGATGACCTCCCCGACTAGCCGCCGCGCGCACGTCGTCGGTCTCGGTCTCATTGGCTCGTCAGTGGCGCTGGCGCTGCGAGACGCCGGGTGGACCGTAACCGGTAGCGATCTCGATCGCCCCACCGTCGACGCGGCGCTACGCACTGGCGTCATTGACGGTGTAGAGCTAAGCGACGATCATCGTCTGGTAGTGGTAGCGACGCCCGCCAGTGCCGTGGCCGAGACCGCGAACGCGATACTGCGCGAATTCACCAATGAGGCGTTGGTCGTGACCGACGTCGCGGGCGTGAAGAGCGCCATCGTTCACGACGTGAGCGACCCCCGCTTTCTCGCGGGTCACCCGATGGCCGGTTCGGAGTTACGGGGCTCCGCGGGGGCACGCGCGGACCTGTTCCAAGGTTGCACGTGGGTGCTGACGCCCACGAACGCCACTACGCCCGAGACCTATGGCGCCTTGCATGGCGTGCTGCGTGAGCTCGGCGCGAACGTGGTTGCGGTCGGCGCCGACGACCACGATCGTCTCGTAGCGATCGCGAGTCACGTACCGCACTTGCTCGCCGGAGCCTTGATGAACGAGGCGAGTCGCGTCGCCGAACAAGACGCCGTGCTGCTGCAACTCGCGGCCGGTGGCTTTCGCGACATGACGCGCGTCGCGGCGGGCGATCCCGGTATCTGGCCCGACGTGCTCTTTGAGAACCGCGTCGCCATCAGCCAGTCGCTTCAGGCCTTAGTGGAACGCCTCGCGGCGCTACGTGTGGCGTTAATCAACGCCGACCACGACGCCGTCTCGAGAGATTTGCTGAGCGCCGCGTCGGCTCGCCGTCAACTGCCCGGAAGGGCGCTCCATTCGGAGAATCTCGCCTACTTGCGCGTCGCGGTGAGCGACCAACCGGGCGTCTTGGCCGCAGTGACGACTGCCGCGTCGGAGATGTTGGTCAACATCTACGACATTGAGATCGCGCACGGCATCGAAAGCAAGGGCGGAACGTTGTTGCTGGCTATCGACGCACGTCAGGCAGATTCCTTCAGCCAAGCCCTCGTTGCGCGAGGTTTCCAGGTCGGTCACGAGTGAGCGACGCCGAGCGCGTACGCCACGCTCGCCAACTGCGCGGCTCGCTTCGCGTGCCGGGTGACAAGAGCACGTCGCATCGAGCATTGATCCTGAGCGCGCTGGCGTCGGGACAAAGCACTATCACCGGACTGTCGCCGGGCGAAGACGTACGCGCGACCAGCGCGATCATCAATCAGTTGGGCGCGACGCGATACGACGACGAAAACCGCGTCCTCATTACCGGCCCTGACGAGGGACTTCGCGCGAGTTCGGCGCCGCTCGACTGCGGCAATTCCGGCACCACCATGCGTCTCTTGTGCGGCGTCGTGAGCGCCATAGCGGGATCGCATCAGCTGGTTGGCGACGCGTCGCTCTCGGTGCGTCCCATGGACCGTGTCGCGGTGCCACTAGGACTGATGGGCTCGCTCGTGCACGGCCACGGTGAGTGGGTCACGCCGCCGTTAAGCGTCAAGAGTCCCAAGGAACTGCGCGGCATCGAGTATCACGTACCCGTCGCCAGCGCGCAGGTGAAGTCGGCGGTGTTGCTGGCGGGACTCTCGGCCAAGGGCGTCACGACGATTCAAGAAGATGTTCGTACACGTCGCACCACCGAAGAGATGTTGAGCGCCGCGGGCGTTGGACTGGTCGTGGAGAGCGTCGGCGAGGGGCGTCGGGTCACTTTGACGCCGGCTCGACCGCGTCGACACGACTGGTTTGTCCCAGGCGATCCCTCACAGGCGGCGTTTTTCGCGGTGCTGGGCGCGATTCACCCCGACGCGACCCTTGAAGTTCTCAGTGTCGAAGCTTCGCCCGAGCGAGTTGGTTTTGTGGGTGTGTTGCAGCGCATGGGCGCCGACGTGCGACTTTCTACGAGCGGTGAGTTCCATGTCCTTCACTCGCGTAGCTCCACGCTCCAGGCGACCGAGATCCATGCTCGAGAAGTTCCCTCGGTGGATGAAGTGCCGATCTTGACGGCGGCGGCAAGTGCCGCCACCGGTGTGAGCGCCTTTCGAGAAATGGGCGAACTACGACTGAAGGAGTCCGATCGCTTCCGCGCGTCCATGACACTGGCTGAGAGCCTTGGTTGTCGAGTGTGGTCCGAGGGCGAGGATTTCTTCGTGGAAGGGGTGGGCAGTGCCGAGAACTTTCTCGAATTCAACTTCGCATCCGCGCTTGACCACCGTATGGTCATGGCCTGCGCGGTGGCCGGTTGTGCGGGTAATGGGTGCACTATCGAAGGTGCGTCCACGGTGTCGTCGAGTTATCCGAATTTCTTTCGCGACCTAGCGTTACTGCAGTGAGCACTCGAGTCATCGCCATTGACGGTCCGGCGGGATCGGGCAAGTCGAGCGTGGCGCGCGCGTTGGCGGCGGCGCTGGGGTGGTCGTTTCTCGACACCGGAGCAATGTATCGAGCCGTGACCGTCGAAGCGCTACGTCAGGGCGTCGACGTGAGCAATGAGGAAGCGATGGGCGACCTCGCCCGCGAGGTTCAACTGTCGACGTTGCCGAGGGTGAGCGTGAACGGGCGAGACGTGGAAGATGAGATCCGCACCGAGACAGTGAACGAAGCCGTCTCGATCGTGGCGGCCAACGCTCTCGTGCGTCACCAAATGGTCAGTCGCCAACGTGAGTTCGCAGAGGCGCAGCCGCTGGGCACCGTGGTGGAAGGCCGTGACATCACCACCGTGGTCTTTCCCCACGCGACCGTAAAGGTCTATCTCACGGCCTCGTTGGAAGAGCGCGCGCGCCGTCGCGGGGAAGAGGGCGAGGCGTCCGTCGCCCGTCGAGACGTGGCCGATTCGACTCGAGAGGCGTCGCCGCTGCGTCAAGCACCCGACGCCCTCGTGATAGACACAACGGGACGAGAAGTCGGCGACGCGGTTGAGGAGATCATTCAATGGCTGAAGAACAAGACTTTGTCCTAAACCCGAACAAGACCTTGATCTATCGGGCCTGTGCGCTCATTGTGTCAAGTCTGGCGAGACTGCTCTTTCGACCAAGCGTCGAAGGCGCGAAGAACATTCCCTTGAGCGGGCCGGTGTTGATCGCGCCCATCCATCGTTCGAACGTCGACTTCGCCTTCACCTTGTTCATCTCGCCTCGCAAGGTCTTCTTCATGGCCAAGGACGGGATCTTTCGAGTTCCCCTTCTGGGACCGTTGCTCCTTCGCCTGGGGGCCTTTCCCGTCAATAGAAAGAGTGCTGACCGTGAGTCGCTGCGACTCTCTGAGAAGGTCCTTCGTCAAGGTCAGGCGTTGGTCTTATTCCCTGAGGGCACTCGCAAGGAGGGGGACACCGTAGGCCCTCTTCACGACGGCGCGATGTTTCTTGCCGCACGCACGGGCGCGACGGTGGTGCCGGTGGGCATATCGGGCAGCGATCGCGCGATGCCCGTGGGCGCGAGGCTGCCCCGATTTTCAAAGATCCACGTTGTCGTGGGTACGCCCATTGCACCGCCGTCAAGCGAGGGACGAGTCGTCCGCTCAGAGATCACCGCGAAGACCGAAGAACTGCGACGCCAGCTGCAACTGGTGTACGACGAGAGCCGTGAGCGCCTGCGCTAACTACCGCTCGCGCCACCAGGTGCCAAAGACGACCCGGGCGTAGCGAAGGCCAAAGAGCCAGTTCTGGCCCTTTTTGGTGGTACCCGAGGCTCTCGGGTACCACACGGTGGGCACTTCGCTCGCGCGCCAACCACGCTTGAGACAGGTGATCAGCAACTCGGCCGTCTGATACTGCTCTTGGGTGAGACGATCCAGCACGTCCGCCAACATCGTCACGCGCAGCGCCCGGTATCCCGTTGAGGTGTCGGTGAGGTGCGCGCCGGTCATGCGATTCATAACGAGAGAGAAAAATCGTACGCCGCTTTTGCGTACGATGTCCGAGGTCTTATCCTCACCGAGTACGCGACTCGCCACGACGAAGTCCGCCTCGTCGCTCAGAAGAGGAGCGAGTAGCTGGGGAATCTCTGAAGGATCGTTTTGGCCGTCGGCGTCCAGGGTGACGACGTACTTCACGTTGTTCTCGATGCAGTAGCGATACGTAACCTGCAGGGCCACGCCGTGTCCGAGGTTGACGGGAAACTCGATGACCTTGGCGCCGGGATAGGTTCGCGCAATCTCAGCGGTGCGGTCATCGCCGCCGTCGACGACGACGAGGGTCGTGTACGGCGCGTTGTTGATAGCCGCGGGCATTTTGGCCAACACGTCGCCGATATTCCCCTCTTCTTCGTAGGCACATATCGACGCCACGATCTCTTCGGGTGCGAATCCCGGGTACTCCTGGTGAAATCGGGTCATGGCCTGGTCAATGGCGAAGGCCCGTAGTCGTACCAGGCGGCGCTTCTCCAAATCGACGGGTGACAAACGGACTCCCTAGATGGACTTTGCCCGGGCAAAGACGTGATTCACCATCGGTTCGAAGTGTTCCAACGTCTGAGCGGGGAAGTCGGGATCAAAGGCCTTCTGGTCCCAGCGGTCGGCGAACCTCTCGGCGAGTTCGTACCACGGCTCATCGCGGTGCTGATCGCGCAAGTTGGGATCCATGCCGAGGTGTTCGTAGTAGTAGCGACCCTGAAAGTCTTGATGAAAGGCGACCATGCAAAAGACCTCGTGGCGAACGTAGGGGCGCAAGATCTCCGCCGCGATTTTGGGGTGGTTCGCCACTGAGATGAGTTTGCCGACGTCGTGCAGCAAGGATGCCACGATGACCTCTTCGTCGGCTCCGTCCAGTTCCGCTCTCGTCGCGGTCTGCAGCGCGTGTTGCAATTGATCAACAGAGAAGCCGTCGGTGATGTCACTGAGACCCTTCACCATGGCCAGAATCTGGCGGGCGACCCGAGGTTGAGCGCTGATGGTCTGGTCAACGATCTCCATCCACTGCTCACGAGTGGAGACATCCATGCTGGGAAAGGAAGTCACGGCTAAATACTAACCGTTAGGAACTTTTCTGAGAACTAGCGACTCACGGCCGACAGCACTTGCGCCGCGGTGAACTCACGGTCGGCCTGGCCATCAAAGCTCGAGGAGTGCGGAGTTTGAAGAACGAGATCTACCAGAGCCGAGATGGCTTTGAGGATCTCTCTCAGTTCGGGGGGCGGTGGAAAATACTCGTCCTCGACGGTGACCGATTTGACCGTGACACCGTCGGTGGGATTCAAGAAGTTCAACACCTCATTGACGAGCGACTCGGGTGCGGAGGCGCCCGCGGTGACCGCGACCGTCCCAAAGAGATCGTCCGGTAGTTCAAAAGCCCCATTGACTCGCAGCACCCGTGGACAACCCGTCGCTTCGGCGACTTTGGTCAACGCGACCGTGTTCGACGAATTGGCCGAGCCGATGACGATCACCGCGTCGGCTCCGGTCGCCACTTCGCGAAGGGCCGCTTGGCGATTCGTGGTGGCAAAGCACAGGTCGCTGTGATTGGGCATCCAGATGTCGGGAAACGTGACCTCGGCGTACTCTCTGAGGTCCTGCCACTCATCGAGGCTGAGCGTGGTCTGGCTGAGCAGCGCGACCGGTCCAGAACTTGAGGCGAGCGCGTCGATGTCCTCGCGCGACTGGATCAGGTGGGCGACCTCGGGCGCCACGGCCATGGTGCCCACGGCTTCCTCGTGGCCCTCGTGGCCCACGTAGAGAACGGTGTAGCCCTTTTTCGCGCGAACCTTGAGCTCGTGGTGCACCTTGGTGACGAGGGGACAGACCGCGTCGATCACCGTGCCACCGGAGTGGCGGGCGGCTTCAATGACTTGCGGAGGCGAACCGTGGGCGCTCAACATGACCGGCGCGCCCGGGGGGACAACGTCGACGTCGTCGATAAAGACCACGCCGAGTGATTTGAAGTAGTCGACGACGAATTGATTGTGAACGATTTCGTGGTAGCAGTACACGGGGGGCTCGAACACTCGCGTCATCCAATCGAGTGCCTTGATGGCCTTTTCGACGCCCGCGCAGAAGCCTCGCGGGGCGGCGAGCACAACTCGATCAACTTTCACACCCTCAAGCCTAGTAAGTGATGTTTTTGTCGAGTGCCTAGGCTAGAGACGTGTCGGGTGCTCGAATTTCCTCTATCTCGCCCGGTTCACCGGCGGCGAATGTTGACCTCGCCATAGGTGACGAGCTGGTCAGCGTGAACGGACTCGAACCGACGGACATCATTGAGTATCAACAGTTAATCGATGGAAAAGTCGTCACGCTGGTCGTCCGACGCGAGGGCGAACCACTCTCGCGCAAGGTCTCGGTGAGTAAAGGCGAAGGAGAACCGCTCGGGCTCAGCATCGATTCGGCCGTCTTCGATCGAATACGCACCTGCGACAATCACTGCACCTTCTGCTTCATCTATCAACTGCCTAAGGGCATGCGCCGCTCGCTTTACGTAAAGGACGACGACTTTCGCCTTTCCTTTCTGTACGGAAACTTCACGACGCTGACGCGCTTTACCGAGTTCGACTTAGAACGGGTGATTGACGAGGGACTTTCGCCGCTGTACGTATCAATTCACTCGACGAATCCCGAACTGCGCGCCGACATGCTGAGGAACCCTCGCGGTGCCACGAGTCTTCGTTGGCTGCAAGAACTACTTCGCGCTGGTGTCGACGTGCATGGACAAGTCGTGGTCTGTCCCGGCGTGAACGACGGTGTTGAACTCGAGCGCACCCTCTACGACGTGCTCTCGCTCTATCCAGAACTCAAGTCGTTGGCCCTGGTGCCGGTGGGCGTCAGCGATTTCACGCTGGAAGAGACCATGCGTGCTCACAACGCCGCCGAGGCGCGCGAGGTGGTGGCCTTGGCCGAGCGATTCCAGCGATTCACTCGTGAACTCTTCGGCGTGGCGAAGGTCTTCGCGAGTGACGAGTTCTACCTCGTCGCCGGAGTTTCGCCGCCCGGCACCGAGAGTTTTGAAAGTCTCGATGAGGCGGAGAACGGCGTGGGCCTCGTCGCGGCGTTCATCGAGAGTTTCACCAAGCACGCAGTGATGACGAAGCTGGGCTCGGGCTTCTTCCAATCGGTGGACGGAGCGCCGGCACTCGGGTATCGGGCGCCGCGAACCATGATGAACCAGAGTTACTTCGGCGACGAGGTGACGGTTCTGACGGGTGAGTACGCCGCGCCGATCTTGCGCGATCTCTTTGACGAGCACGGTTTCTCCGATGTCGACGTCAAAGCGGTGAAGAATCGCTACTTCGGAGGCAATATTAAGGTGGCGGGCCTGATGACGGGCCAGGACCTTCAAGTGGCCCTGCGCGACATCTCCGAATCGAGCGTCTGTCTCATTCCTGACGTCTGCCTCTCGGAAGGTCGATTTCTCGACGGGCTCACCTTGGAAGATTTACCTCGACCGGTGATGACCGTCTCGACTACCGGGTTGGATCTACGAACCGCGCTCGAAACGGTGCGCACCAAGGGACTGAGCCGAACGTGACGAGACCCCAGGTGGTCGTTGTTGGTCGGCCCAACGTCGGGAAGAGTTCACTGGTCAACCGTCTCGCGGCGAAGCGGATCGCCGTCGTCGAAGAGCAACGCGGCGTGACGCGCGATCGAAAGGCCGTTGAAGTGGAGTGGCGCGGCGTGAGTTTTGACGTCGTGGACACGGGAGGGTGGCTCGAGACGGGCGACACGCTCGAGGGCAAAGTCTCTGATCAGGCCAACGCCGCCTTAGCTCAAGCGGACCTCGTGCTGCTGGTGGTGGACGCGGCGACGGGACCGGTGGACGAGGACTCGCACGCCGCTCGCTGGGTTCGTCGCAGCGGTCGTCCGGTGATGTTGGTCGTGAACAAAGTCGACGATGAACAACACGAGCCGAGCGGTTGGGAGTTCTTGAATCTCGGAGTGGGCGAGCCGTACATGATAAGTGCCCAACACGGGCGTGGAGCGGGTGACCTGCTCGATCGGATCGTTGAGCACCTCGGTGAAACAGCCGACGAGCCTACCGTGAGTGACGTCGACGACGGAGCCCTCCGGGTGGCGATCGTCGGACGACCCAACGTGGGCAAGTCAACGCTCTTCAATCAACTGATTGGAGAAGAACGCTCGGTAGTGCATGACCTTCCCGGCACGACTCGTGACGCCATTGACACGGTGGTTGACACGACCGCCGGCTTGATTCGTTTTATCGACACCGCGGGAATGAGAAAGCGTGCTCGAACGGAGGCCGGTCTCGAGACGTACTCGGTCCTTCGAAGTCTTGACGCGTTGGACCGCGCCGACATCGCCGTGCTCGTGATCGACGCCACGGACGGCGCGACCGGTCAAGACCAGCGCCTGGCCGAACGAATCTCGGCGGCGGGCTGTCCCGCCATTGTCGTGTTGAATAAGTGGGAGCTCGTCGCCACCGAGGCCCGTGAGTCCGTGCTCGCCAACGTGGCGGACAAGCTGGGGTTCATAGGTGACGCGCCGGTACTTAAGACGACAGCCCTTTCGGGCAAAGGGGTTCATCGGTTGTTGCCAGCGCTGGCCCAGGCCGCCGCCGACTACACCAAGCGGGTGCCCACGGGCGCGCTGAACCGGGCCATTCGAGATTTGCAGATCAAGCAGCCGGCCCCGAAGGGAAAGATTCGCTACGCAGTCCAAGGCGCGAGCGAACCGCCGACCTTCACGCTGTTCGTGGCCGGCAAGCTCGCCCCCACGTACTTGCGCTACGTCGAAAGGAGCCTGCGCGAGCGTTTTGCTTTGGGGGCGTCGCCGATTCGAGTTCGCGTTCGAGTCGAGTAGTGGCGAACTGGTGCGAAACCTGCGACCGCCCCGTTGAGGGCGACGTGTGCGAGGTGTGTGGAACCGAAATCGTCGAGCCCGAACACGAACCGATCCCTTGGCGCTGGCGGTTCTTCATCGTCGCGTCGGTCATCTATCTGGTGTGGCGGATTTATCAGATAATTTCGTGGATAGTTCACTAGGAGGATCGACGTGCCCATCTACGCTCTTGGCGATCGCGTACCCACCATTCACCCCGACGCCTTCATTCACCCCGACGCGGTCATTATCGGCGACGTGCGCATCGGAGCCGATTCATCGATTTGGCCCGCGGCCGTGCTGCGGGGAGACTACGGCACCGTGATCATCGGCGAACGCACCTCGATCCAAGACGGTACGGTCGTTCACGCCGTTAACGAGTTCCCGACCGTGGTGGGCAGTGACTGCGTGATCGGACACCTCGCGCACCTAGAAGGTTGCGTTATTCACGATCGGGCGCTGGTGGGCAGCGGATCGATCGTGCTACACCGTGCCGTGGTGCACACTGGCGCCATTGTCGGTGCGGGCGCCGTGGTACGCAATGGAATGGAAGTGCCGGCCAACGCCATGGCCCTGGGCGTACCAGCGGTGCTCAAACTAGATGCGTGCAGTGAAGACGAGACGGTCGCTTCGGCGGCGCTGTACGTCGCCAACGCCCGTCGCTATCGAACAGAGCTTCGACGTATTTAAGCGTTGGAGATAGCGACGAGGCGCTCGAGTGCCAGTGCCGCGTGGCCGTCGACGACACTGGCACTGGCGAGGGCGAACCCCTGGGTGAGCGACGAAGCTCGACCGGCGACGATCAGTGCCAGCGCGGCGTTGGCGCACACGACGTCAAAGATGGGCCCCTGCCTGCCTTCGAGAAACGCCCACACGACCTTCACGTTGTGTGCCGTGTCGCCGCCTCGGATACTGGCGGCATCGTGGTGGCGGCCGAGTTCGTCGCCCGCGTCCCGGCGCTCAACGGTGTGTTCTTCGGGAGTGACGTAGTGCAAGGTCGAGGGTGAACCGAGCGAGAGTTCGTCCAGTCCGTCGTCGCTGTTCACGAGTATGGCGTAGCGAATGCCTCGCGACTGCAGGACCTGAGCCATGTTTTCAAGAAGCTGAGGTTGGGCGACGCCAATCAGCGTTCGTTCAACCAGAGCGGGATTGGCCAATGGCCCCAGCACGTTAAAGACCGTTCGAAACGCCAAGGCGCGACGAATTGGCGTCACGTAACCCAACGCATGGTGGAAAGTTGGCGCGAACAAGAAGCCGATCCCCGCTCCCTCTACGCAGTTTCGTACCACGTCTTCTGGCGCATCGAGACGTACCCCGAGGGCCTCGAGCACGTCGGCCGAGCCCACCGAAGACGACGCGGCTCGGTTGCCGTGCTTGGCGACCGGCACCCCACACCCGGCCACCGCGAGCGCGGCCATGGTCGAGACGTTCACACTGTGCAGCTGGTCGCCGCCAGTGCCCACCACATCGATGGCCTCGGGACCGACGCTGAACGTCGTCGCGGTTTCGATCATGGCGTCTATAAAACCGGTCATCTCATCGGCCGTCTCGCCCTTGGCGGTGAGTGCGGTCAGAAAACTCGCGATGAGCACACCTTCGACGCGACCTTCGAGGATCTCGGTCAGTGCGAGTCGAGCCTCTTCTCGTTCCAGGTTCGTGCCGCGCACAAGTGGGTTCAGCACGTCGAGCGCGAATGAACGCATCAGTGAAGGGGCGCGAATTCGACGTTTGACATAGCGACACGATACTCGTGGACGTACAGTTGCCCGCCACAACTACCATTTCTAGATGGAGCCCACGTACCTCGACGCCATCATTGAGAGTCATCGACGTCTCGCCGCGTTGGACACTCGTGACTGGCGAGCGCGCGCCGAGGAGATCATGTACGAAGGCCCCTCCTTTACGAACGCGCTCCGTCAGGGCTCGTCTCCCTTTATCAAAGTGATCGCCGAGTTCAAACGCCGCTCACCTTCTAAGGGATGGCTCGGGGCCAACCTCGACCCCAGCGCTCTCGCAAAGATCTATCGCGACGGAGACGCTGCGGCAGTGTCGGTCCTGACGGACAGCGAATTCTTCGCCGGTTCACTCGACGATCTTCGAGCAGTTCGACGGGCCATTGGTCTGCCTCTGCTCCGAAAGGATTTCTCGGTCTGTGAGAACGACGTGCTCGACGCCGCCGAAGAGGGCGCGGGCGCCGTGCTCTTAATTGTGGCGGCCCTCAGTGACGTCGAGCTTGCGGCCTTCGTCGAACTGGCTCACCGATGTGGGATTGACGCGCTCGTCGAAGTGCACAGTTCCGAAGAGGCTCGGCGCGCGCTCGACTGCGGCGCGGGGATCGTCGGAGTGAATCAAAGAGACCTGCGGACCTTTGAAGTAGATCCCGAACGCGCCTCCAAGGTCGTCGAGGCACTGCCGCTCGATTGCTTGACCGTCTGTGAATCGGGTCTTTCGACCGTCGCCGACGTCGAGCGGGCGGCGAAAGCGGGCTTTGACGCGGTGCTCATCGGCGAAGCATTGGTGACCTCAACGGATCCCGGCGCCCTGCTCAAGGCGTTCTCCCTCGTACCGAGCGTGCCCCGTGGTTGATCTCCCAGAGCGCGGTTTCGTCAAGATCTGCGGCGTCACGAACGTAGCTGACGCGAAGGCCGCGGTTCGAGCCGGCGCGAGTGCGTTGGGCCTAATCTTCGCCGACTCACCACGACGAGTAACGCACGACGAAGCTCGAGCCGTTCTGGATGCAACCAAGGGTGAGATACTCCGAGGCGCCGTCTTTCGAGAAGGTGATGACGAGTTCATTGAAGCGCACCTCGAAGAACTCGACGTCGAAATGGTCCAGATTCACGGTGTGCTGAGCGACGGACTCCTTAGCGCAATCCGCATGCGCCCGGTGTTCGTGGTGAAGGCTCTTTCCATCGACGATGAGACGTTCCACACTTTTGACGAGTCCAAGGTGGACGCCGTCTTGATTGACGGGCCTCGGCCCGGTTCGGGAGTTTCACACTCCTGGGACCGGTTGGCCGAGCGTTCATTTCGGGTGCCGATCATTGTCGCCGGTGGCTTGAACGCCGACAACGTGGCCGACACTCTTCTCGCCACGTCGGCCTGGGGCGTGGACTGCGCCAGCGGCGTGGAGGCCAGTGCCCGAATGAAGGATCACCGCCTGGTGAGTAGTTTCGTAGCGAACGCTCGCCATGCGTTTGCGCTACGTGAGGAGTGATGCAGTGAAGAACGACGTCATGGGAACGCCCGACGAGCACGGTCGCTTCGGTGACTTTGGCGGGCGCTTTGTCCCCGAGGCGCTCGTACCGGCCTGCTTAGAACTCGAAGAGGCCTTTCGTGACGCGTGGAGCGACCCATCCTTTGTCGCCGAGTATCGACTGGTCCTGCAGCAGTTCGCCGGACGTCCGACGCCGGTGACGCCGTTGCCTCGACTCTCGGAGCGGCTCGGTCTCAAACTCTACGCCAAACGAGAGGATCTCGCCCATACTGGTTCGCACAAGATCAATAACGTGATCGGCCAAACGCTCCTCACCCAGCGAATGGGTAAGTCTCGAGTAATCGCTGAGACCGGGGCCGGTCAACACGGTGTCGCCACCGCCACTGCTGCGGCTCGCCTTGGCCTCTCGTGCACCGTGTTCATGGGTGAAGTGGACACCGAGCGCCAAGAACTCAACGTCTTTCGAATGGAACTGTTAGGGGCGCAGGTGGTGACCGTGACCTCAGGATCAAGAACGTTGAAGGACGCGGTGAACGAAGCCCTGCGCGACTGGGTGACGTGTGTCGCCGACACCCACTACTGCATTGGCTCGGTCATGGGACCGCACCCTTTTCCTTGGATGGTGCGTGAGTTCCAAAGCATCATCGGCTCGGAGGCCTCCCAACAGCTCAATGATCTCGGGGTGGGAGTCCCCGACGTGGTGGTCGCCTGTGTGGGTGGTGGATCCAACGCCGCGGGAGTTTTCGCGGGCTTCGCGAATGAAAAGACGCGCCTTATCGGAGTCGAAGCGGCCGGTGGCGCCGCGGTGCGCAGCGGTTCGCCTGGCGTGTTACACGGCATGCGTTCGCTGCTCCTTCAAGACGAGTTCGGTCAAATTGAAGAGGCCCACTCGATCTCGGCCGGCCTGGACTACCCGGGCATCGGTCCCGAGCACGCGTACTTATCGGGAATGCATCGAGCGGAGTACTACGCGGTAGCAGACGACGAGGTAATTGGCGCGCTCTCGCTCCTTAGCGAAACCGAGGGCATCATTCCCGCACTCGAGACGGCACACGCCGTCGCGTGGATCGAGCGAGAGGCGGGCGGATTACTGCCCCACGGTTCGTCGGTGTTGTTGAACCTCTCGGGACGGGGAGATAAGGACGTGGCGCAGGTACGCGCAATATTAAAGGGCCAGGCGTGAAGTCCTTGGAAGCGCACCTGCGCGCGCTTCGAGGCAGCGGGCGCAAGGCTTTGGTGCCGTACTTTGTGGCGGGCGCCACGCCCGATTGGACTCGTCACGTCGAAGCGGCCGTACTGGGCGGCGCGGACGCGATCGAGATCGGCCTGCCCTTTTCGGATCCGATGATTGACGGCGCGGTCATTCAAGAGGCATCCCAGCGCTCACTCGAGCGCGGGACAACTCTCGACTCGGTTTGTGAGGAGTTGGAGTCGCTGAGTACTGAGATTCCTCTCATTGCGATGACGTACTACAACTTGTTTCTCCACTACGGCCTCGAACGCGCGGCGGGACGACTCCGTAGAGCTGGTTTTAGCGGGGCAATCGTGCCCGATCTACCACTAGAAGAGGCGGGCGAGTGGCGTCAAGCCTGTGACGCCTGTGACGTCGCGACTATTTACTTGGTCGCGCCGTCCACACCAGCAGCGAGAGCCCACGAGATCGCGACGCGTACCCAAGGGTTTGTGTACGCCGCGGCGCGCATGGCCGTCACCGGTGCGGCCAGTGATGAGGGCGATGGCCCGCGCGTGGTGGCGACCGTTCGCCAGGCCAGCGACGTGCCCGTCTACGTCGGCATTGGTATTGGCACACCCCAACAAGCTGCCCGGGCGGCCGCGTACGCGGACGGCGTGATCGTGGGGTCGGCACTTGTGAAACTCGTGCTCGACGGTGCCAGCACCGCCGAGATTGAACGCTTCGTGGGTTCGTTTCGCACGGCGATTGACTGATTGGAGCACTCGATTGCCGGTTTCAACGGAGAAATCTTCAGAACGGTAACTCGTTGCAATATCAATGGTTACCCAGTAGTAATGGGGAAACCGTGCGTGTCGCGCTTGATAAAAAGGGACTTCGGTCCCTGCTGACAGCGTTTCCGTGGTGTTAAATCTGATACGAGCCGTCATCTCGGTGGCTCGACGTGATCCTTAAGTAGGGGGAATTACATGGAACAGAGAGTTGCGGATCCAGGCCCGTTAGGGCTGGCAGGGTTCGCTATGACGACGTTCTGCCTAAGTACTTTTAACGCGAATCTATGGCACGGCGGGGGCGCTGCGGCGGCCCTGTCTTTGGCCATTTTCTACGGCGGCACTGCCCAGCTCCTCGCGGGTATGTGGGAGTTCGTGCGTAAGAACACCTTTGCGGCGCTGGCCTTTACGTCGTACGGCGCCTTCTGGCTATCGCTTTGGTATTTGTTGAACCACGCGCCTGGTACGGACACCGTGGCGATCTTCCTGTTGGGTTGGACGATCTTCACCTTGTACATGACTTTGGCGGCGACCAAGACAACGAGTGCGATTCTTGCCGTGTTCGTCTTGCTGTCGATCACCTTCATTTTCCTTACCATCGGCGCCTGGGGCGCGGGGCATGCGGACATGACGAAGATCGGTGGATGGGTCGGCATTGCGACCGCGCTAGCAGCCTGGTACGCCTCGGCGGCTGGGGTTGTAAATGAGACGCATAAGAGGGTCGTGCTCCCGGTTGGCCCACGAGGCTAACGTAGGGGTCACTGGTGGCTTGCCACCGGACCCAACCGCCAGCAGCGCCCGATCCGCAAGGTTCGGGCGCTGCTGGCATTTACGGCACGTGAGTGATGCTGCTGCGATTCGCCGCGTTTGATTTCCATCATCCGGCGGTGTTGACTCGGTTGACCCTCAACGTCGCGATCGATAATCGGCTTCTCCGTGATGCTACGAGTCGAATCCGAGATTGAATAGATCCAACAGTTTGAGCCAGAGATTGCGCTTTCCATTGCGCTCGTCGGCCCTTTGAATTGATAACTGTGTCAGACGAATGAAGACCCATTTCAGTGGTTCTGGAGGAAAAGGCATCGGTTTTTTTCGAACCATCGTCAACCTGGTGCGCTCGGTCTGGTTACCGTCGAGAAGGTCCAACATGACCGCGGCGCCAAAGCGCGTTGAGGCCACGCCCAGTCCGGTATAGCCCATCACGTAGGCGGCCTTACCGTCGAAGGACGTGCCCCAAAAAGGCGAGTAACGAGTGCAGGTGTCAATGGCCCCACCCCAGGCGTGCGTGAACCTGATTCCCGCGAGTTGAGGAAAGGTCTTCAAGAAGTGTTCAGCAAGGGTCGCGTACGTCTCGGCGTTGAATTCGTACTCTCGGTGCGCTTTGGCGCGAAAATTGTAGATGGCGTCATATCCGCCCCAGAGAATCGAGTTGTCCTTGGTGAGGCGGTAGTAGTGGAACTGGTTCCCGGAGTCAGCGACGCCTTCGCGATCCTTCCAGCCAATACTTTGAAGCTGCTCGTCGCTGAGTGGCTCGGTGACGAGGGTGTAGTCATAGACCGCCACCACGTACTTACGGGCTTGGCGAATAAGTGAGGGGAAGACGTTGGTGGCCAGCGCCACCTTGGCAGCCGTGACCGTTCCGTACGGCGTGTGAGCCCGAATACGGTGCGCAGCGTCTTCGAGCCACTCCACTTTGGAGTTCTCGAAGATCTTGACTCCAAGCGAGAGACAGGCTCGTTCCAATCCCCAGACCAGTCGAGCGGGGTCCACCAGGGCGTTGCCGTCGTGGTCAAAGATGGCCCCTTCGTACAAGGGGGAGTGGATTCGCGCTTGGACCTGCGCCTTATTCAATACCTCGACGTGGTCACCCATCTGATTTCGCAGTTTGGCCTCTTCGATCATGCCCTCGAACTGCCAAGGCGCCACTGCTACGCGTAACTCGCCGGTCCTCTCCCAGTCACACTCAATCTGATAGCGCAGAACGGTCGCTTCAATCTCATCAAGGTTCTCGCGAGCGAGTCGTTCAATGAGTGGCATTTCCGCGGCGAAGCGGCGCATTCCATTGGTGAAACCGTGTGTGAGTGACGCGCTACAAAATCCCCCGTTTCGTCCGGATGCGCCCGCGCCCGTCTCGTACTGTTCGAGCACGATGATCTCACGCTCGGGGTCACGTTCCTTTGCTAACAGAGCGCTCCACAGGCCCGTGTACCCCGCACCAACGACGCAGAGGTCGGCTTGTACGTCGCCAATTAGCGCGGCGTGGGACTCCGGCTCTAGAGGATCAGAGTCAAGCCACCACAACTGGGGTTGAACATCGGCGAGGTGGCGTAAGACGAAAGGGTCCTTCTTGTCCATACAGCGTCCAACCAGCGGTCGGAATCACCCCTTCTGAGCACGACGTGTTTCGCGGGTCTCAACCGCACGAACGTCGGGTTTCACACCGACCTTTATCCGTCAATCCTACTGAGACGCCGCGAACGCGAAGGGCCCCGTTAGGCGTCGGACGCCGTTTACCTGCGGCGAGGTGACCTCGAGAATCTTGCCCTGGCCGCTGTGTCGTAAAGTGACCTCACCCACCCGAGCGCCGCTCACTATTAAAGGCCTTTATACCAATGCGACTGGCAAATCTCGCCGGACGATCGACCATCGTTACCAACGACGGGCTGATCGACGTGGCCACGAGCTCTCAGGGCGCCTTTTCGGCTTCAGTCGATAAGTGCATAGGTCAACTCGACAAACTTCAAAAGTGGTTCGAGACAGCTCAGCCACAAGTCGGTGACGCGTTGACTCCAGAGGAGCTGTTCGGCGACCCTCGATTGGGTCCAGTGGTGACCAGCCCCCAGCAGATCTTCGCGATCGGAATCAACTATCGACACCACGCCGAAGAGATGGGTCGAGCGTTGCCCGAAGAACCCATGGTGTTCACCAAGTTCATTTCGGCGCTCTGTGGACCCAATGACGAGTTGCCGGTGCCGAGCGCGACCACCGACTTTGAAGTCGAGCTCGTCGTGATCATCGGTGCCTCGGCTCGAAACGTTTTGGAGGAGAATGCCCTTAACGCGGTCGCTGGCTACTGCGTAGGTCAAGATTTTTCAGAGCGAACGCTTCAGATGAAGGGCACGCCCGCGCAGTTCTCTCTCGCGAAATCATTTCGCCACTTCATGCCGATAGGCCCCTGGCTGACCACTGCTGATGAGATAACAAACCCCAACAAACTCTCCATTCGCTGTGGCGTCAACGGCGTGGAGTATCAGAATTCCAACACCGACGACATGGTTTTTGGCGTGGCGCGGCTCGTCAGTTATCTCAGCAATATCGTCGAGCTTCGTCCTGGTGACGTGATATTTACCGGTAGCCCTCACGGCGTGGGCGTCGCTCAGACACCGCCGCTGTTCCTGAAACCCGGCGACCGCATCGTCTCTGAAATCCAAGGACTCGGAAAGATTGAGAATCTGGCGGTGTAGCGTCCATCCTTCTTTCGCGCTGAGTGAAGAGCCCATTGGCCCGTGAGCGACTCAGTAACCTGATCGGAATGGAGAACGAGAGCGGCGGGTGACGGTCTACGTTGGCTTTGACCTTGAAACGACGGGCATCAGTTCGTTTCGCGACGTTCCGGTCTCGTACGGCTTCGTCGAGCACGTACGCAGTGCCAACGAAATCGAGACGCGACGTGAGGACGGCTACGTCAATCCCGGTACGGCGATTCCTGCGGGTGCGTCGGCAATTCATGGCATTACTGACGCCATGGTGAAGGACGCACCTGTCCTCGAGGACGCCGTGGAGACCATCACGCAGCGACTCACGTCGATCTGGTCCTCGGGTGGGGTGATCGTGGGCATGAACGTGTCCTACGACCTCACCATGGTCGACTCGCTCTGTCAGCGACTGGCCGTGGCGACGCTAGAAGAACGTGGCACCGTGGGGCCCGTTTTCGACATTCTCATCCTCGATCGTCACTTTGATAAGTGGCGCAAAGGAGCTCGAAAATTGACCGACCTGTGCGTTCACTACGGTGTCACGCTGGCTGGTGCCCACTCTGCCGTGGCGGACGCCGAGGCGAGCCTCAGCGTCTTGGAAGCGATGCAACTGCAGTACCCCGCGATAGGAGAGATTCCCGTCTCGGCGATCAATGACACCTCACGCGCCTGGTACCAAGTGTGGCTCGCCAGTTTCTCTACTTACTTGGAAAAGAAGGGCGAAGGACCAATTAACATCGGGCGCTACGAATGGCCCATTCATCAAGACCGGTAGGTAGTTGTCGAGGGACATTGTTTCCTTTGTTACCTCTAATGAGCAATCTCCCAAATGTGACCACCAGGGTCCTTGAAGCTGGCCGTACGGATACCCCAGCTTCGGTCCATCGGACCATTCAACAATTTGACTCCACGACGTATCAACTCCTCGCACGTCGCGTCAACGTCGTCCACCGCAATCGTGAACTGGACTCGTGATCCTGATTCGAAAGTTGCCACGGGCGCGGGGGCGATGAGTTCGTGCGCCGAATCGATCTGAAGCAGATTGATGAGTGAGAGACCGAAGCTAAAGACAGCGGAGTTCTCGTCCTCGTAGTACACGGGTAGGTTGAAAATTTCAATGTAGAACTGTTTGGTTTCGGCAAGATTTTCGACGAAGAGCGTGATGGCCGCAATCTGTTTGGGCTGGTCGTCCCATTCACTCACTGCAGTACCTCCTCAAGACCGTAAGTGCGAATCTAACAAGTGCGGTCGTCTCGAGAAGTTCAATACGATCAGCAGGTTTCAGTCGGAATCGATGCAACGAGCCGGGAATGAGTCCCAAAATGGTCAGGTTGGTCGGGCTGGGGAGATTTGAACTCCCGATCTCTCGGCCCCCAGCCGAGCGCTCTAGACCAAACTAAGCCACAGCCCGTGAAGGAGCAATCCTAGCCCGAGCGATTTAACTGCCTGGGCGTGAACCGTGACTTTGTGCGGGATTGGTGAGCCACGCGCGGGCTTCGCAGAGAGACGCAATGGTCTCTCCAGTGGCTTTGGCCTGAAGTGCTTCGAGAATCCGTAGATCCAAAGCGGCGACCACTTCATCGACTGCCATGTTGTCTCCTTTGCTAACCGCCGGCGGCGGCCGTCACAATCTCGATACTGCATCTGTCTTGGACAACGGTGCTCGGCCACTCCGCACGGCGCAAAATCTCACCGTTGATCGCCACCGCTATCCCGCGGGAATCTATGTCGAGACGCTGCAAGAGTGCCTCTATCGTCTCTGGAAGAAACTCTTCTTCGTTTCCGTTCACGTGGATCACGAAAGGCTTTGCGCAAAACCAAGGGCTTGGTTCGCCGCCAGCGGAGCGAGCGTGACACCGTGGCGATAGTGACCGGACGACCAAGCCCAGCGATCTTGAACAATTTCAAAAAATGGCGCGAGATCGTTGCTCGCCGGTCGAAGACCCTGACGGGTCTCGACGAACGACGCCGATTCGAGCGACGGAACGACGTCCAGCGCGTCGCGAAGCAGTCGCTGGAGCTCGCCCACTTCGACGAGAATATCTTGATGTTCGTCCGACGACGCACCTAGGACGCCGTAACCACCGGGTCGACTCACCATGTAAAAGGACCGCCCTCGTACGTAGGCGCGCAACATCGGTCGAGACGAGCGGTCGGGTCCACGCACACGGACGGTGGTGCCTCGTACGGGTCGTACGGCCTTCGCCACCCTTTCGGCCACGCCGCGTGGTAGAGGGCTCGCGCCGGTCGCCAAGATACCCACGTCAGCTCGCCACGACCCTTCGGCGGTCGTCACCTCGACCTGGTTGTTCTGAGATGAGGCGCTGAGCACCTGCTGGCGCACCACGTCGACGCCGAGAGCGTCATTGGCCCGGGCGAGCAGCGCGACGACCTGATCGGGGTCGACCCAGGCGTCACTAGCCAGGAACAGACCCTCTCGAATCCCCGCCGAGACGTCTTCAAACATCTCGTCGCAGTCCTCTCTTAAGACTCGAAGAGGCTTTGCGCCGAAACTGTGGGCGACACCTTCAAATTGATCAATCAGGCGTCGATCGCTGGCGTCAAAGCCAACCAGCAACGTGCCGTTTTCGCACAGATCTAGTTCCGTACCTGTAACTTCGTAAAGATCCCGCGAGACTTCGCGCCAGGCCGACAGCGCGCCAAGCTGTTGTCGGTAGTTCTCTTCTTCACCGGAAGATATCTCGGCGCCGGGCGCGATCATTCCTGCGGCCGCCCACGTCGCCCCGGTGCCCGGCGAAGGATCAAAGAGAGTGACACGCCAGCCCGCGCGCGCGAGACGAAAGGCGCTGGTGACGCCGATGACGCCACCACCCACCACTAACGCGTCGCCGCGAGTCGAACTCACGCGACCAGCGTAGGGGCCAGCGTCTCGACGCTCATTCGGTATAGTTGTGGCGGGTCAGCGTTGCCCCAATGAGAACGCTATGACCAAGAACCTCTACGACCCTACTTTCGAGCACGACGCCTGCGGCGTGGGCCTGGTCGCGGACCTCACCGGCCACGCGACCAACGCCACGGTCCTCGACGCGTTGACCATCCTCGAGAATCTCGAGCATCGAGGAGCCACCGGTTCTGACGTGGACTCCGGAGACGGTGCGGGCATCCTCATCCAGATGCCTGACGCGTTCATCCGCACACTCTTTGGCTCAGCGGTGCCCCCACGCGGCGTCTACGGCGTAGCGAACTGGATGATTCCTCCGCGGCTAGACCTCGAGCGCGCTCGTCAGACGATTGATCAAGTTCTGTCGCGCGTGGGGCTGTCATCGTCAGGCTGGCGCGACGTACCGGTAAATTCATCCATTCTTGGACCGACGTCAAGAGCCTCGGAGCCGCTGTTCGCCCAACAGTTGATCGTACGGTCCGCGGATCATGGCGCGCTCGACCTCGAACGAGCGTTGTACTGTGCACGAAAAGTGCTGGAACACACGCTCGATATTTACGCGTCATCGTGTTCGTCCAAAGTGTTGATCTATAAGGGCATGCTGTCGTCGCCCCAGTTGCGGAACTACTTCGATGATCTCGGCGATGAACGAGTGACATCGGCGATCGCGATCGTGCACAGTCGCTTTTCTACCAACGTGTTGCCTCGCTGGGATCTCGCACAACCGTTTCGCTATATCGCGCACAACGGCGAGATCAATACGATTCGCGGAAACCGGAATTGGATGACCGCTCGAGAGACCACGATTGAGAGTGATGTACTGCCGCTGCCCGTCAGTGAACTCACGCCGATCATTACACCGGACATGAGTGACTCGGCCAGTTTCGACGAGGTCGTCGAGCTACTGGTTCACTCTGGACGGTCCTTACCCCACGCGATTTTGATGATGATTCCCGAGGCGTGGGAGCGTTCCAGCGCCATGAGTCCCGATCGACGAGCTTTCTATCGCTATCACGCGGGCCTGATGGAGCCCTGGGACGGTCCGGCGTCGGTGACGTTCTGCGACGGGAACGTTGCCGGTGCGGTGCTCGATCGCAACGGACTGCGGCCCGCTCGATACTGGATTACGAAGGATCAACGCGTCATACTCGCAAGTGAAGTCGGGGTCTTACCAATTGAGCCTTCCAATATCGAGCGAAAGGGGCGCCTGCAGCCGGGACGAGTCTTCTTGGTTGACGTCGAACAGGGCCGCGTCATTGAAGATGACGAGCTCAAGGCCACGCTGGCGGCCCAGGCGCCGTACGCCGAATGGCTTGAACGTCACCAGATCTCACTTGACGCAATCGACTCACCCGCGACGCTGACGCCCGAGCACGACTCGATCGTTCGCCAACAGAAGAGTTTCGGCTACAGCGAAGAGGACTTGCGTCTCATCATTCGTCACATGGCCCAGGTGGGCGAGGAACCCATTGGCTCGATGGGCTCGGACACCCGATTACCAGTGCTTTCTTCGATGCCGCGTTCGATCTTTGACTACTTCACCCAACTCTTCTCTCAGGTGACCAATCCGCCACTGGACGCCATTCGCGAAGAGCTCGTGACCTCGACGCGCGTCGTAATCGGAGGAGAAGAGAACCTTCTTCGTGAAAGCGAAGAGCACTGTCATCAGATTGTGCTGGCGTCACCGGTCTTGAGCGTGCAGGAACTCGTCAAGATTCGCTACATCGACGAACAGGTCGGTGTCGAGGGCTTTCGTACCGCGGCCATTGACGGGCTCTTCGCGGCCAACGGCCCGCAGAGCGCCGCCGAGCGCCTCGCCCACGCCCTTACTGAGGTGTCGAACGAGGTAGTCGAGCAGGTCCGCGCGGGCGTCAACGTCGTGATCTTGAGCGACCGCGGCACGTCCACGACGCACGCGGCGATTCCGAGTCTCTTGCTGACCTCGGCGGTGCACCATCGGCTTGTGGCTGAGCACCTGCGTACGAACGCGGCGCTCATTATTGAGGCCGGCGACGTACGTGAGGTACATCACGTAGCTCTGCTGCTCGGCTTTGGGGCCTCCGCGGTATGTCCGTATCTCGCTTATGAGTCGATCGATGCCTTGATGCAAGAGGGCGAATTGAACGAACTGACCGCCTTTGAAGCCCGCTACCAGTACGGAAAGACGCTGAATAAAGGCGTCGTGAAGGTCATGTCCAAGATGGGCGTCAGCACGGTCGCCAGCTACGTGGGCTCTCAACTTTTCGAACCGGTTGGACTCTCTGATGACGTTCTCAGCCGATACTTTCCGGGTTTTCGCTCTCGCCTCGGGGGCGCCACTCTCGAACATCTCGCTCGCGACGTCCTGCGCTGGCACGCCAGCGCGTTCGCGCCCGAGGTGGGCGAGAGCGTTGAGATCACGAATCACGGCGAGTATCAGTGGCGCCGCGACGGCGAACTTCATCTGTTCAATCCCCGCACGGTCCAGAAACTTCAACACGCCACGCGCGAAAAGCGATTCGACCTCTTTAAGGAGTACACCACGCTCGTCGACGAACAGAGCAGTGGCAAGCTGACCCTGCGCTCGCTGCTTTCGTTGGTGCCGAGTTCGTCGCCTCTGAAACTTGAGGAAGTCGAAGGCGTGGCGTCAATCGTCAAGCGCTTTAGCAGCGGCGCGATGTCCTACGGTTCGATCTCCCAAGAGGCGCACACGACCCTCGCCGTGGCCATGAATCGACTCGGCGCCAAATCCAACACGGGCGAAGGGGGAGAGGATGAGGAGCGCTTCGACACGTCCAATCCTCGCGAGAACGCCCGCTCGGCAATTAAGCAAGTGGCCTCAGGGCGCTTCGGGGTCACCAGTCGGTATCTGGTAAATGCCGACGATCTACAGATCAAGATCGCTCAAGGGGCCAAGCCCGGCGAAGGTGGACAGCTACCGGGGTCCAAGGTCTACACCTGGATCGCCAAGACCCGTCATTCGACGCCCGGCGTGGGACTCATCTCACCGCCGCCGCACCACGACATCTACTCGATTGAAGATCTCAAGCAACTCATCTATGACTTGAAGTGCGCCAACGATGAAGCGCGCGTGCACGTCAAGCTGGTCAGCGAGCAAGGGGTTGGCACGATCGCCGCGGGCGTGGCGAAGGCCCACGCCGACGTCATCTTGATTTCGGGGCACGACGGGGGCACCGGCGCGGCGCCGTTGACCTCGCTCAAACACGCCGGTACGCCCTGGGAGTTGGGGTTGGCCGAAACGCACCAGACCCTCGCCGCCAATGGCCTACGTAGCCGCGTGGTTCTACAGACCGACGGACAGCTCAAGACCGGACGTGACGTCATTATCGCGGCGCTGCTCGGGGCCGAGGAGTTTGGCTTTGCGACCGCGCCACTCGTCGTGTCGGGGTGCGTGATGATGCGGGTATGTCACCTCGACACCTGTCCCGTCGGCATCGCCACTCAGAACCCGAAACTGCGCGAGCGCTTTACGGGCAAACCGGAGTTCGTCGAGAACTTCTTTGAATTCATCGCCCAAGAGGTGCGCGAGTATCTCGCCGTGCTTGGCGCGCGTACTCTCGACGAACTGATTGGCGACGTGTCGAAGTTGGCCGTGGCTCCGCTGGGCGATCCCACGAACGATCTTGACCTGAGCGCCTTGTTGGTGTTGGTCGAACCCGATCAACGCCGTCAGGGCGTCAAGCAGGGCCACGGACTCGACGGCGCGCTCGACTGGTCATTTCTTAGTGACGCGGTGCAGTCCGCGACCACGGGGACGCCGTTTCGCTACGCCACGTCGGTGCGTAACGTCAATCGCGCCGTGGGTACCTTGACGGGCAGTGCCATTACCCGCGCGTTGGGCGCGCGGACGCTTCCCGACGACCACGTCCAAATCGATCTCCGGGGCTCCGCCGGCCAAAGTCTCGGCGCCTTCATCCCGGCCGGGGTGACGCTGCGACTGAGCGGCGACACGAACGACTACGCCGGCAAAGGGCTGTCGGGCGGACGCATTGTCATTCGTCCCGACGACGACGCCACCTTTGCGAGTGACGAGAACATCATCGCCGGCAACGTGATCGGCTACGGCGCAACGAGCGGCGAAATCTTCATCAGTGGCGTCGTGGGCGAACGTTGCGCGGTCCGCAATTCTGGCGCCACCATTGTCGTGGAGGGTACGGGCGATCACGCCGGCGAGTACATGACCGGGGGCGTCGTGGTCATCCTCGGCGACGTCGGGCGCAATCTGGCCGCGGGCATGTCGGGCGGCACGCTCTATCTTTATGATCCCGACGAGTGCGTGCACGACCATTTGAGCGCCGGGGTCTACGAGATCGAGCTCTTAGAGAGCGAGGACGACGCGCGGCTGTATTCGCTTCTCGAAAGGTTCCGCGAAGAAACCGGCTCTAAGAAAGCTGCCCGGATACTCGACGATTGGCGACTCGAGCGGATGAACTTTGTGCGCATTGAAACCTCGGAGTACCAACGAATTCGAGACGAGGCCAAAGGTGGGTAAAGTCACCGGCTTTCTCGAGTATCCCCGACAGGGCCCCAAGTATCGGCCCGTGAGCGTTCGACTGCGCGACTGGCACGAGGTCTATCAACCCCAGAGCGACGACGAGATCGCCGAGCAGGGTGCGCGATGCATGGACTGCGGCATCCCCTTTTGCATGCAGGGCTGCCCGCTGGGCAACCGCATCCCCGAGTTCAACGGTCGCATTCATCACGTCCAGTGGTCGCTGGCGGCCGACCAACTCTTTAGCACGAACAATTTCCCGGAGTTCACTGGTCGGCTCTGTCCCGCGCCGTGTGAGTCCGCGTGCGTCTTAGGAATTGGGAGCGATCCCGTTACCATCGAGCGACTCGAGTACGAGGTCGCCGAACACGCTTTCTCGAACGGCTTCGCGGTGTCAAGTCCCACGCCGCGCGAGAGTGGCCGACGGGTGGCCGTGGTGGGCTCGGGACCGGCCGGTCTCGCGGCCGCGGCCCAGCTAAGAAGTGTCGGCCACGCGGTCAGCGTCTTCGAGCGCAGTGACGCCATCGGCGGGCTGCTGCGTTACGGCATTCCGGAGTTCAAAATGGAAAAGTCGGTCCTGGATCGGCGCCTCGACGTCATGCGCTCCGCCGGCGTCGAATTCTTCACCAGCGTCACCGTAGGTAAGAGCGGTACACCCCTCGCCTCGCTGCAAGGTGAGTTCGATGCGGTACTTCCGGCTCTCGGCGCCACGCGTCCGCGACTAGTCCCCGTGCCGGGCGCCGACCTCGAAGGGGTCTATCCCGCCATGACGTACTTAGAAGGTTCGAATCGGGCCGTCAACGCCGCCACGGCGCCCGTGCTGAGCGCGCGAGATTGCCGCGTCATCATTCTCGGGGGCGGCGACACGGGCGCCGACTGTTTGGGCACCGTGCATCGCCAGGGCGCCGCGTCGGTGACCCAGATCGAGATCATGGATCGTCCGCCCTCGGAACGTCCTTCGGCAGAGCCCTGGCCCACCATGGCCCGGATCTTTAAGACATCGTCCGCGCACGACGAGGGCGGCGAACGTCGCTTTTCAACCGAGACCCTGGAGTTTCGCGGTGAGGGCCACGTTGACTCAATTGTCCTGCGGGACCATCTCTCGGATGAGACGGTGACCTTTCCGGCCGATCTGGTACTGATTGCCGCAGGGTTCCTGGGTCCGGAGCTCGACGATCTCGAACTGAACCAAAAGGAGTTTCTAACTTCACGCTCCACCCTTTCGGTCACCAGCGACTGGCGCGTTCGAGAGATTTCGGGTTCGAGTCCCGTCTTTGCGTGTGGTGACGCCGTGCGGGGCCAGAGCTTGATTGTCTGGGCCATCGCCGAAGGCCGCAGTGCCGCGGCCTCGATTGACGAGTACTTCACGGGGCGCCCGAGCCCCCTGGGGGCGCCGGTCGAACCCTACGCGCTCTCGTGGTAGTTCACGGACGTAGCCAAGTTTTGTAGCATCGAGCCAACGGTGATTCGAGGGGGACCATGAAGAGCACGATGCAAGACGCGCCACTGCTGATTAGTGGCATCATGCGCCACGGCGAGTCCATCTACTCAGAGAAGAGAGTCTTTACCGTCACGCCCGACGGCGTTGAAGAAGCGACCTTCCTCCAAATCGCCAAACGGGCCGAACAGCTCGCCGCCGCACTCACGAAACTTGGAGTGCGATCGGGTGATCGCGTGGGAACCTTCATGTGGAATAACCAGGCGCACATGGAGGCCTACTTCGCGGTGCCCAGCATGGGCGCGGTCTTGCACACTTTGAATATTCGGCTTTTTCCCGAACAGCTCGCGTACATCATCAACCACGCTGAGGACGAGATTCTTATCGTCGACGCGTCGCTGGCGACGTTGCTGGCCAAAGTCCGCGATCAGATACCACTCGTCAAGACCATCATCTTGCACGGCGAAGATCCGAGCGGCCTTCTAGGCGAGACGTTGGACTACGAGACGCTCATCAGTGCCGAGCGGCCCGGTTACGAGTGGCCCGTGTTGGACGAGCGCGACGCGGCGATCATGTGTTATACCTCGGGCACGACGGGCAATCCTAAAGGGGTCGTGTACTCGCACCGTTCGACCTGGCTGCACTCGATGGCCCAGTCGGCAGCGAACTCGGTGGGGCTATGTGAGAAGGACCGATGTCTCGTGATCGTGCCGATGTTTCACGTCAATGCGTGGGGGACTGTTTTTACGTCATTCTTCGCGGGCGTCGAATTGATCATGCCCCAGATGTACCTTCAGGGCGCGCCGATTATCAAGATGGTGCGTGAACTGCGCCCGACGATCTCGTTGGGCGTACCCACCGTGTGGAACGACGTGCTGCGCGTGGCCGAGTCGACGCCCGAGACCGATTTTTCGAGTCTCCGCGCAATTCTGGTGGGTGGTGCCGCGGTGCCCCGTTCCATGATCGTGACCTTTCGCGACGTATACGGCATCGACGTGATCCAAGGTTGGGGCATGACCGAGACCAGCCCCCTCGCCGCGGTATCGAATCCTCCGGCGGGCACGCCCAAGGAACTCGAGATCGAGTACCGAGTGAAGGCGGGGCGCATCGTGGCGGGTGTGGAACTGCGAATCACGGACGACAACGGGACCGTCTTGCCCCGCGATGGCAAGACCATCGGTGAGTTCGAGATTCGCGGCCCCTGGGTTACCGCTTCGTATTTTGGCGTCGACGATCCCGAAAAGTTCCGAGATGGCTGGTTGCGCACGGGGGACATCGGCACTCTCGACGGCGAAGGGTACTTGACCGTGACCGACCGCACCAAGGACGTGATCAAGTCCGGGGGTGAATGGATCAGCTCCGTCGAACTTGAGTTAGCCGTCATGGAGCACCCGTCGGTCTTCGAGGCGGCGGTGGTCGCGGTGCCCGACGAGAAGTGGCAGGAACGGCCACTCTGTTGTGTCGTACTGCAACCGGGGGCCTCGGTCAGTGCCGAGGAGCTCAAGGAGTTTCTCGCCGAACGCGTCGCCAAGTGGTGGCTGCCCGAACGCTGGAGCTTCATCGAGAGCGTGCCCAAGACCAGCGTGGGTAAGTTCGACAAGAAGGTCTTGCGCGCGCAGTACGCCGAGGGCACCCTCGAGGTCGTGGTCGTCAACTAGTGGAGTCGCTGGACGATCTCGCCGACGAGGTGGGGGCCCTGGAGAAGCGTGTGGCCGACGCCATCTTTGAGACGGTGCGAGCGCAACTGCGTAGCGACGAGGCCGAAGGCGCCAAGGAGTTGGAACGTCAACTCTCGAAGGTGCGCCGGAGCCTGCAAAAAGCCGAGCATCTTCTTCGTCGAAGCGAAGACGACTAGCCGGACCAGTTGTTCACTTCGTCAATGACGAGGCGCAGGTTGACGAAGTTTCGCCCATCAAAGTTGAACGAGAGCGTCTCGTCGTTGAGTTGGTATCCCGAGCCCTCATCAAACATCGGCACGGCCGCTCGGAGATCGGCCAGTTGCTCGGGCGTCGGGGGACGACGTAGTACAAGCTGACCTCGCTCACCTTCGGCGATAAAGCTCACGTAATTGAGGTAGAAATGTTCGATCTCATCGATGGTTTCGGTGATCGACGTCGCGAGGCGCACCAGACACATGTCGCTCGTGCCGATGTAGTCGTTGTTAACGACGGCTTCGTCAATAAAGGTCATCCACTGCTTCCAGAACGACCCGTCAGGCGTGTCGAGCAGGACGACCGGTGCGGGAGTCGTTTTCCCAGTGTCGAGCAACGTCAAGACCTCGAAGAGTTCATCCATAGTGCCCAATCCTCCGGGCAGCACGACAAAGGCGTTCGAAGGCCGAGTGAGGGCGACCTTGCGGGTGAAGAAGTACTTCATCGTTACCAACATCGTCGAGACGTCAATGAACGCGTTGGCGTTCTGTTCGAAGGGGAGCTCGATGTTCACGCCAAGGGTGTGCTCCTTGCCGGCTCCCTTCGCCGACGCCTCCATGATCCCCGGCCCGGCGCCCGAGACGGTGATCCAATCCCGCTCGGTCATGGCACGGGTGAATTCAGCGGTCATCTCGTAGAGCTCGCTGCCCGGTTTCGTTCTCGCCGAGCCAAAGACCGTCAACTTCGGGCGATCGCGCCACTTGTCGAAAAGGGTGAACGCCTCGAGCAGTTCGTCAATCGCCTGCACGGCGACGCGGAGATCTTTCGTGTGGGCATCGGCTTCGGCCACCATGACGACGCGCGCGAGCAACTCGCGCAAGAGATCACGCCGCTCCGGCGACATGGTGGTGTCCTCGGCGATATCGTCGAGGAGCGCTTCAATGAGTGTGCTCATCGTTACAGCGTCTGATACAGCGTGCTTCGTTGGTGCAAGGGACGCCCGAGCGGCGCCACGAGATCCTCGAGCGACTGGACGTCCATCCCTTGTCCGTGGACGGCTCCGGCGGCGCGCGAGATGTTCTCATCCATCAACGTGCCCCCGAGGTCGTTCGCGCCCGCGGACAAGATGCGTCTCGAGCCTTCCACGCCCATTTTTACCCAGCTGACTTGAATATTGTTGATCAGCGTTGCGTAATGCATGCGAGCGACGGCATGCATCAGTACTGCCTCTCGAAACGTCGGCCCCTTTCGCGATCGGCCTTTCAAGAACAAGGGCGTCGCCATATGGACGAACGGCAGGGGGACGAATTCAGTGAAACCGCCGGTCTCTCTTTGTAGATCACGAGTTCGAATCAGGTGCGTCGCCCAGCTCTCGGGGCTTTCGACCGCGCCGAACATGATCGTGATGTTCGAGCGAAGGCCAACGCCGTGCGCGGTGCGGTGCACTTCGAGCCACTGATCACTGTTGATCTTGTCGGGACAGAGAATCGCCCGGATTCGATCATCGAGAATCTCGGCCGCGGTGCCCGGCAACGTCTTAAGCCCCGCGTCCTTCAATCGAGTGAGGTAGGTGGCGAGGTCTTGGCCCGAACGGCGAGCGCCTTCAAAGACCTCCAGCGCGCTAAAGGCGTGAATATGAATGGTCGGCGAACCGGCCTTCACGGCGGCGACCACGTCGATGTAGTAATCACCATCAAAGTTCGGATGGATTCCGCCTTGGAGACAGACCTCGGTGGCGCCTCGCGCCTCGGCCTCGCGTACCCTCTCGCTGATCTCCTCCAGGGTCAACAGGTAGGGGTCGCCCCGGAGATTCAGCGAGAGCGGGCCCTTGGAAAAGGCGCAGAATCGGCACTTGAAGGTACAGACGTTGGTGTAGTTGATGTTGCGATTGATGACGAAGCTGACCGCGTCGCCCACGAGTTCTTGGCGGAGTTCGTCGGCCACACTCACGACCGCGTTGAAATCCGCTCCGCGCGCGTGAAAGAGAGCGACGAGTTCGCTGGTGTTGAACTCATAGCCCGGTTCGTAGCGGGCGAGGAGCGCACCGATCTCGGACGTTCTCGCCAGGGACGTCGGTGGCGACGGGGGAGTGTGATCAGAGCCCGAGTACCAGCCGTCGTTACGAGCCAGCGAATGGGCATCTGACTGTGCGAGCACGAAAGGTCGGACCTTCTCGTCGAGAAAGTCCACTCGTTCGCCCAAAAACTCTGGGTAGGTCGTCAGTCGCGGGGTGAGTTGAAAACCGCGAAGATCACACTGTTGCGAGAGCGTCGCTACTGCCGGCCACGCCCTTTCAGGATTGACGTGATCGGCCGTGACCGGTGAGATTCCTCCGAAGTCGTCAATACCAAAGTCGAGCAGTCGTGCGGGATCGTCGCTGAGGTTGGGTGGCGCTTGAAGATGAATGTCGTCGGGCAACGTGAGTCGAGCGACAGCGATGGTCCAATGGAACTCCTCGTCGCTGGCTGGGGGAGATGACGCCATCGCGGTGCGAGGTTTAGGCAGGAAGTTCTGAATGATGACTTCTTGGACGTGGCCGAACTCCTCGTGCGCGTCGACAATCGCTCGAAGCGTCACCAGACGGTCTTCACGGGATTCGCCGATGCCCACCAGCAAACCGGTCGTGAAGGGAATTTTGAGCTCGCCCGCCCAGCGCAACGTGTCCAGGCGACGGCCCGGCTCTTTATCCGGCGCCAGTCGGTGGGCGGGAACCTCGGCCAACACTTCGAGCATCATCCCCTGCGAAGCACTCACCTGACGGAGTTGTTCGAGTTCGTGGAAATACAGGGCGCCCGCGTTCGCGTGGGGCAACAGTCCCGTCCCCTCGAGCACCATCTGTGCGGCGGTGGCGACGTAGTCAACGGTGGAGTGATATCCCCGCGCGGCCAGCCATCGTGCCGCCTCGTCGTACCGCAGTTCGGGTCGCTCGCCGAGCGTGAAAAGTGCCTCGGTACAACCGGCGTCGCGCCCGGCCTGCGCGATGGCCATGACCTCGTCGAGACTGAGAAAGGGCGAGGCAACGTGAGCCGGAGCCTGGGCGAACGTGCAGTACCCACAGCGATCGCGACAGAGTTTCGTCAAAGGAATGAAAACCTTGGGCGAGTAGGTCACGACGTAGCCGTGAGACTGTCGCGCCCTGTTGAACGCCGCTTCGGCCAAGGACGCGGCCGATGCAGTCAGGAGATCGTTGAGAGTGTCCAATCCGTTCGACGTAGTCATGGGTGCATCCTAGGACGCCATTTCAAAGAATTCAGCGTCCGAAACAGACGAAATCTCCGAGTCGTTGGCGGGAAAAGGGCCCGAAGGGTGCTCTTCACCGATTACTTTGCCAAGTGCATCTTGGAAGCCACCGTCGCCAGCAACTCTTCGTACGATTTCGCAAAGGCCGCGACGCCCTCAACCTCTAGTTGATCGGTCACGGAGTCAAGTGAGACGTCGGGTGACAACGCCTCTAAGACTTTTGCCAACGTGGCGCACGAGTCTTCGTCCAACAACTTTGACGAAGAAAAGTTCGCGTGGTCGAGCACGGCCGCCAAGGTGGCGTCAGGCATCGTGTTGACGGTTTCATCGGCGACGATGTTGTTCACGTACAACAGATCGTCGTAGCTGGGATTCTTGGTCGAAGTGGACGCCCACAGCGGTCGTTGCACTTGCGCCCCTCGACTTAAGAGTGACGTCACCTCATCGCTCTTCATGCGACCTCGATAGAGCTCGTAGGCCGCGGCGACTTGGGCATCGGCGGTGGTGCCGCGCCGCGGGTCGCCCTCGGGCAACAAGGCGTCCACGGCCACGTCGACCCGCGACACAAAAAACGAGGCGACACTGGCGATGGCTCCCAGGTCGTGGCCCGCGTCGTAGGCATCGCTCAGTCCCTGCGACCACGCAGTGATGACCTCGCCGTAGCGCGCCAGGGAGAAGATCAGGGTCACGTTGACGTTGATGCCTGCGCCCAATACCGCGCGAATCGCCGGCAAGCCCTCTTTGGTGGCTGGGATCTTGATCATGACGTTCGAACGATCGACCCGTTGGGCCAGTCGATGGGCCGCGGTAATGGTCGTCTCGGTGTCGCGGGCCAGTCGTGGCGACACCTCCAACGAGACGAAGCCATCGAGGTAGCGACGCGCGCCGTTGGCAAACTCGACCTGAGAGCTCGCGTGCACCGGCGCCAACACGTCGCACGCGTCACGCACATCCGCCACGGCCAAGGACTCGAAGAGGTCCTCGGGATTGCTATCACTTGACGCCGCGACGAAGGAATCGTACGCCGAAGAGGTCGCTAGGGCTTTAGCGAAAATCGAGGGGTTCGAGGTGACCCCTCGTACGCCCTCGGTGACGTACTGGGCGAGCGTTCCGTCGTTCAACCAGTCGCGGCGGATGTTGTCGATCCACGGGCTCTGGCCGTAGTCTCCGTACAGTTCATCGAGCTTCGTCATCGGCCCTCCGCCAATACTGCTTCGACGTGGCGTACGACCGTGTCGGGCACGATGTCGAAGTACGCGAAGACTTCCTTACCCGGCGCCGACATGCCGAAGGTGTTGATACCAATGGCGTCGTCCACGTAGTTGGCCCAGCCCAGCGTGGCGCCGGCCTCCAATGCCACCGACGGCGTCGAACGGCGTAGCACCTGGTCTCGGTACTCCCGAGGCTGAGCGTCAAAACAGCGCCAACACGGCATCGCCACGACGCGCGTCACGAGGCCCTTGGCGGCGAGTTCGTCGGCCGCGCTGAGCGCGAGGGCCACTTCAGAGCCCGTGGCGACCAGGGTGAAGACGGCGTCACCGTGTTCGCGGATCACGTAGCCACCGCGACGTGCGCCCCTGGCGCTGGCCGCGCCGTCGGCTGCGTTGAAAACCGGCATGTCCTGGCGCGAGAGGATGAGGGCCGTCGTCGATGGCTCTTTGGCACTCAAAAACTGCTCCACCAAGTCCAGCGTCTCATTGGCGTCACTCGGTCGAACGACATGAATATTTGGCATGGCACGAAGCGCCATGAGATGCTCGATCGGTTGGTGGGTGGGTCCATCTTCGCCGACGCCCACCGAATCGTGAGTGTAGACAAAGAGCACGCCGGCGTGACTCAACGAGGCCAAGCGAACGGCCGGGCGTGCGTAGTCGTTAAAGACAAAGAACGTGGAGCCCGCGGGACGAAACCCGCCGTGGTGCGCTTGACCCACCAGGATCGCGCTCATGGCGTGTTCACGAATGCCGTAGTGGATCTGTCGGCCCCCGGGGGTGGTGGCACCCTGGGGCCCCGAATACTTGAGCTCGACCCCCGTATTGTCGGTGAGGTCGGCCGAGCCCGCCGTGAGGCCCCGGGTCTGAGAGGCGAACGTGTCCATGGCGCGTTGCAGAGCCCGTCGAGTGGCCATCTGAGAGTTGGGCGCGAATGGCTCGGGCTTCGTGACGACATGCGCCACACCGTTGCTGTTGAGTTGCTCGAGGAGTTGGACACCCGTGGCGCCCGCTGCGACGACCCGTTTCTCCCAGGCGAGGCGTTCGTCGCGAAGCGGCGACAACAGTTCGACTAACTCGGGGGGGAGTGTGGGGTCAAAAACGAATGGCTCATCGGGAACGCCCAGGATCTTCTTGGCCGCCGTGATGGCCTCGGCGCTGAAGGGTGAGCCGTGCGCCTCTTTGCGGTCCATCATCTCGGGTGAGGGAAAGCCAATGTGCGATCGAACGATCACCAGGGTCGGTCGCTCGGTCTCGGCGATCGCGGAGCGCACGGCCGCTTCGAGCACGTCGAGTTCGTTGGCGTGTTCGCCGACATTCACTACGTGCCATCCGTAGGCCGCGAATCGTTCGGCCGGGTTATCGTGCAGAGCGAGTTCGGTTGGTCCATCGATGGTGATGTGATTGTCGTCGTAGAACACCGTCAAACGGTCGAGTCCGAGCGAGCCCGCCAGCGACGCCGCCTCGTGACTGATGCCTTCTTCTAGACAGCCGTCACTGGCAAAGACCCACGTTCGGTGGTTCACGAGCGCGTCGCCGTAGTCGGCTCGCAGGATCCGTTCCGCGAGGGCCATGCCAACCCCGTTGGCGACACCTTGGCCCAGGGGACCGGTCGTCACTTCGACCGTTGGCGCGACTCCGCGTTCGGGGTGGCCCGGTGTTCTCGAGTGAGCTTGACGAAACTGTTTCAGGTCATCGACACTGAGGTCGTAACCGAACTCGTGCGCGAGGCCGTATTGGAGAATTGAGGCATGACCGCAGCTGAGAATGAAGCGGTCGCGGTCGCTCCACAGAGGGTCCGTGGGATCGTGGCGCATGATTCGCGCCCAGAGCATGACACCCAGTGGCGCCAACGCCATCGCGGTACCGCTGTGACCGGACTTGGCTTTGGCTGGCGCGTCCATGGCGACTGCCACAATCTCTCGGATCGTGCGACCCTCGAGGGCGCTGGCGCCCGGATAGAGATCGTCAGCCATGCCTAGAAGAGTACTGAATACGTCTCGCTCGATGGTCGTGGGTCACTTCAGGTTGCGAGATAGGCTCACCGAGCGGTTCGGCGAGTTAACCAAGGAAAGGCGCCATGAGGCTCCTTCTCACGTCAGCTGGCATCAAGAATCCGAGCATCCACGACGCGCTCGTCGACCTCTTAGGCAAACCGATTGGCGAGTGCAGCGCCCTGTGCATTCCCACCGCGACGTACGCTTCCGGGAGATTTGACCTGGCGTGGCGATTCATCAACGGACAGGCCTCCACCCCCATGTGCGAACTGGGTTGGAAGTCCTTACCGAGGGAAACTGGAAACTGTTTACCCACTAATAGCGAAACGCTTATCGGTTTCGCTCACGAGTAACCTCGCCACGTGGCGCTGCAGATTCCCCCGAACTGTGATTTGACCCTCGGGATGACCTGCGTGGATAAGTCGGAACCGGGTCGAACAGTGTGGCAGGCCCGAGTCGACGATCGATTTTTGAATCCGGCGGGCGTGGTGCAGGGCGGCTTCTTGGCGGCCATGCTCGACTCGGCCATGGGTGCCTCGGCGATCACCGTGATAGGAGACCGTTCGGCGGTGGTAGCGAACACCGAGATGAAGGTCTCGTTCTTACGCTCGGTCAAGCGAGGAGAACTCTTGACATGTGTGGCCACGGTGCTCAAGCCTGGAAAAGTCATCTCGTTTCTCGAAGCGAAGATCCACGACTCAGAGCAACGTCTCGTGGCGACGGCGAGTTCCACGTACCTTCTAAAAGCGCGCACTGAGTAGGCTTGGTTCGTGAAGAACTGGTCGTGGCGTAAGTTCCTGCGAGGAGCGTCACTGAAGCGTGACTTTGACGAACTTCGCGAAATCGCGATTCGGTACGTCAAGGAAGAGACCGTCAAGCCCATAAAAGATCTCGGTAGGTTTCTCGCGTACGGGACCTTGGGCAGTGTTTTCGTGGGCTTCGGCTACGTCTTTTTGCTCATCGGTGCCCTGAGATACTTACAGTGGCAGTTTCCGGTCCTCGACGGCTCGCTGTCGTGGCTGCCCTATCTGATGGTGGCGGCACTCGCGTTGCTCGTGATCGCCTTGACGGCGTGGCGGATCGCGAGCGGAACGGCTAAGCGTCGACTCAAGGTCACGAAGTGAGTGAGCACGCCCAGACGCGCTGCGAACTAGAGGCCTCGCTTCGATCCCTGCTGCCGGCACGTACTCAGTTGGGCGCCTCGATCACGTCAAGCAAGCCGGCCGCCGCCGCCGCTGGACTGAGCGGAGTCCTCTCGGGTTACCTGTGGGGTTGGATACGCGGACGACGCTCTCGTAAGAAGTCCTAAGTGCTTCGTCGCATCTTTCGTGTCGCCGTAGCCGCGACGTTGGGACGAGCTTGGGCACAGCGGTCCTCGAAGTGGCTGTCCATGGCCCTGGCTATCGTGCTCTTTCGATTCATAGACCGACGGGCCGCGAAGGCGGGTACGTCGACCAGGCGCGAGAGCACGTGACCGAGGCTTCGCTCTCGATTGGCGAGCGCGTGATGCTCATCGACGCGAAGGACCGCCGCTACCTGGTCACCCTCAAGGAGGGATCGGCCTTCCACACGCACGCGGGCATTGTCCAACACGACGACGTCATTGGATCTCTCGAGGGCTCGTCTATCAAATCCAGCACCGAGAGGTCCTTTTTGGTACTGCGCCCCACGCTCGCTGACGTGGTGCTCAAGATGCCGCGCGGCGCCCAGGTCATCTATCCCAAGGACTTGGGCGCGATTTTGATGCAGGCGGACATCGGTCCGGGCATGCGGGTGCTCGAAGCCGGCGTGGGCTCTGGTGCGCTGTCGATGACCCTGCTGCGAGCCGGTGCGTTGATCACTGCCTACGAAATTCGCGAGGACTTCGCTCAGCACGCGATAAAAAACGTCCGCGACATGTTAGGTGAGCATGTGGAGTACGACGTCAAGATCCGTGACGTCACTGAGGGCATCGACGAGGTCGATCTCGACCGAGTGATTTTGGACATGCCCGAACCGTGGGATGTCGTGAAGCACGCCGAGAGAGCGTTGCGACCCGGCGGCATTTTCTTGACTTATCTGCCGACCATTACGCAGGTTCAATTAGTGCGCGAGGCGCTGAGCCAACACTCATTTGGCTTAGAGGAGTCCGTGGAGATTCTCCGGCGAACCTGGCACGTCGACGGGCGCTCCGTGCGACCGGATCACCGAATGGTGGCGCACACTGGATTCTTGACTTCGGCTCGGCGTCTGGTGGGGCCACCGGAAAAGGGTTAGTCGCGCTCCATGAAGATGCATTCGCCGGGGCACTCTTCAGCGGCTTCTCGAACGGCGTCTTCGAATTCGGGGGGCACGATGGCGACGCCTTCGGTTCCCCCGGGATTGCTCTTCACGTCGTCGCCCTGTTTCACGTAGGCCAAACCGTCATCGAGGAGGGTAAAGACCGAGGGACAGATCTCTTCACAGAGCCCGTCACCGGTGCAGAGGTCTTGGTCGATCCACACCTTCATCTGTCCGCCCTCCATGGCCGAATACGTGTTGCCACTCTAGTAGCAGAGCGACGCGAATCGTGACCTCCTCACTGGTGCCGAGCGCACCTAGGGTGGCGATATGGAAGGTTCCCAAGGATTTAACGATTCTTCTAACAGTGAGCGCGACGGAGCGTCGAACGCGGATACGCCACGCGACTTCACGGCGAGCGACCTCGATCAAGCCACACGACGAATCGAAATCTTGGAGGAGAAGCTCCTCGAAGCCAGGGGTCAAATATCCCAAAGTCGTTCGAACAATGAAAAACTGGCGATTACCATCCAACAGACCCGGGACCAGATCGCGGCACTGCGGGACGAGGTCGAAAAACTCACCCAACCCCCGGCGGTGTACGGCACCTTTACGGGCTTCAACGACGACGGATCGGTGGACATCTTCGCGTCGGGTCGAAAGATGCGCGTGGCCCTGCATCCGGGCCTCGACCCCGCTCAGATCGCCCGTGGCGACGAAGTCGTGCTCAACGAATCGTTCACAGTGATCGGCGTGCGTGACTCCGACGGTCAAGGAGAGGTTGTCACCGTTAAGGAAGTTCTTGACGAGCGCAGAGTTCTGGTCTACGGGCGGGCCGACGAAGAACGCGTGGTCGAACTGGCCGAGGCGCTGCGTTCGGTGAAGCTGCGCAGCGGCGACGCGCTGCTCTTGGATCTTCGCTCCAACCTCTTGACCGAGAAGCTGATTCGACAAGAGGCCGAGGAGCTGATTCTCGAAGAGGTTCCCGACATCAGTTACGCCGACGTGGGGGGCCTGGACGCGCAGATCGAGGCGATTACCGACGCCGTAGAACTGCCGTACCTGCACCGCGCCCTCTTTAACGACTACGACCTTCCGGCGCCCAAGGGCATCTTGTTGTACGGGCCGCCCGGGTGCGGCAAGACCCTCATCGCCAAAGCGGTCGCCAACTCTCTGTCCCAGAAGGTCGGTGAGTTGACGGGTAACCGCAACGTGCGCTCCTACTTCTTGAACATCAAGGGGCCCGAACTGTTAAATAAGTACGTGGGCGAGACCGAGCGTCAGATCCGCGTGGTCTTTCAGCGCGCTCGAGAGAAGGCCGAAGAGGGCGTGCCGGTCATCGTCTTTTTCGACGAGATGGACTCCCTGTTTCGGACCCGTGGCACCGGGATTAGCTCAGACATGGAGTCGACGATCGTTCCCCAACTTCTCGCCGAGATCGACGGCGTCGAGTCGTTACGCGACGTCATCGTCATCGGGGCCACGAACCGCGAGGACTTGATCGATCCGGCAATATTGCGCCCGGGCCGGCTCGACGTCAAGATCAAGATCGAGCGACCCGACGCTGACGCGGCGGCGCAGATCTTTCAGCGCTACTTGCACACCGAACTGCCGCTCGATGAGTCGATGATCCAAGAACTCGGCGGCGGCGATCGCGCTAAAGCCATCCAAGCGGTCATCGAAGAGACCGTGACGCACATGTTTCGCGTCGACGACGAGAATCGCTTCCTCGAGGTTACGTACCAGGGTGGGGACAAGGAAGTTCTGTACTTCAAAGACTTCGCGTCGGGGGCGATGATCGAAAACATCGTTCGTCGCGCCAAGAAGATCGCTGTCAAGCGCGAGATCGCCGGGCTCAGTAGGGGACTGCGCCAAGAGGACCTTCTCGAATCCATCCGTCAAGAGTTCCGTGAGAACGAGGATCTTCCGAACACGACGAACCCCGACGACTGGGCGCGCATCTCGGGCAAGAAGGGTGAGCGGATCATTTTCATCCGCACACTCATCAATCGTGAAGAGGACGATGAGAAAGGTGGCCGGTCGATCCAGCACGTAGGCACCGGACAGTATCTCTAACTCCATGGCGATTGCGAAAGTTCTCGGCATCGAGACGGAGTACGGTATCGCCGGCGGACCCGACATGGATCCCATCACTTCCTCGAGCATCATCGTCAACGCCTACGCCCAGATGGGGCGAACGCGCATCAACTGGGACTTCGAAGGCGAGACGCCCGACATGGACGCTCGCGGGCGGGTCGATTTGACCTCGTTCGCTCCCATCGTCGAAACCCACCTCGCCAATACGGTGCTGACCAACGGCGCGCGACTCTACGTCGACCACGCCCATCCCGAGTACTCCTCGCCTGAGTGTCGCACTCCGAGAGAAGCCACGCTCTACGACGTCGCCGGCGAGGAGATCATGCGCCGTGCGATGGGCATCGCCAACGATTCGCTCGAGGCGAGTCAGGCCATCACGCTCTACAAGAACAACTCCGACGGTAAAGGCAATTCGTACGGCACGCACGAGAACTACTTGGTTCGTCGTGACGTCGAGTTCGCCCACCTGATTCGAGCGATGGTGCCTCACTTCGTCTCTCGTCAAGTGGTGGTGGGCGCCGGCAAGGTCGGCGCGGAGACCGAAGCCGGCCTGGACTACCATCCCTCGTTCCAGCTCTCGCAACGCGCCGAGTTCTTTGAAGAGGTCGTGGGTTTAGAGACCACGCTGAAGCGACCGATTATCAACACCCGCGACGAACCCCACAGCGACGCCGAGCGATTCCGGCGCCTGCACGTGATTATTGGTGATGCCAACATGAGTCAAACGGCTACGTTCGTGAAGCTCGGTTCCACCGCGCTCTTGCTGGCCTGTCTCGAAGAGTTTGGGCCGGAGGGATTTCCAGCGATGCCCAAGGCGCCGGTCCACGCCGTGCGCTCCTTCGCCCGCGATCTCACCCTGCGTGAGGCGGTGCCCTGTGACGACAATCGTTCAAGGAGCGCCTGGGACTTCCAAGACGAGCTGTGGCACGTGGCTAACTCCTACGCGCTACGAACTGGTGCGAGTGTCATCGCCTCAAGTGACGAAGTTACCTTGCTACTGACCCAGTGGCGCGAAATGCTGGACGGCGTGCTCGACGACCGTGACGCCGTCGCCGATCGCGTCGATTGGGTGGCTAAGTGGCGGGTGGTGACGGGCTACCAGAGTCGGTACTCGCTCACCGAGCAGAACGCCAAACTGCGCGCGATCGACCTGCAGTACCACGACCTTCGCCCTACCCACTCACTGGCTCAACGGGTGGGACTGCGCCCGTTGAGCACCGACGAGGAGGTTCGTGAAGCCGTTCACAACCCTCCCGATAGCACTCGGGCCTATTTTCGAGGTCAATGCGTGGCGCGATACCCCGAGCAGATTGTCGCCGCGAATTGGGATTCGGTGGTCTTTGACCTCGGGGAGGGACCCTTGCAACGCGTGCCCATGATTGATCCTTTGCGGGGTACCCGTGCACTGACCGCAGAGTTGCTAGAAACGAGTGCGACGGCAAGTGAGCTTCTTGACGGACTAGACAGGTAGAACAAACCTATGACTGAACGAGAGCGAATCCAAAAGCAGCGCTCCGAGCGCGCCAAGACCTCCTCGAGTGAGGTCACGGTGGACGCGACCAAAGGCGACCAACTCAAAGCCGACCTCGACGACCTGCTCGATGAGATCGACGAGGTGCTCGAAGAGAACGCAGAGGAGTTTGTACGTAACTACGTGCAAAAAGGCGGCGAGTAGGCGTGGGGCTGCCACTCTTTAGTGCCCACGGCGATCCGGGCCCTTCGTTCTGGCGCTTTGCGGACACGATGGGTCTCACGTTGGCCCCCCACACGTCACCGAACGACTCGGCGCACGCCACCACCGTCATTGCCGTGAGATACCAAGGTGGGGTCGTGATGGTCGGCGATCGCCAGGCAACGGGCTTCTACATTGCCAGTCGCGACGTGCGAAAGATCGAGCCGGCCGATCACTTCACCGCACTCGCCATCTCCGGCAGCGCGGCGCGCGCCATTGAGCTGTTAAAGATCACTCAACTCTCTTTCGAGCACTACGAGAAGATGACCGGTTCGGCCTTGAGTCTCGAGGGCAAAGCCAATTACCTCTCGCCGATCATTCAGCGGAACAATCTGACGTCGCCTTTGCTGGTGGTGCCACTGCTCGCCGGCTGGGACGAGAGCAACTTGGTGGGACGAATATTCGAGTACGACGGCGCTGGCGGGTGCTACGAGCGCTTTGATTTCGCGGCCATCGGCTCGGGTTCGCCCTTCGCCGAGGGAACCTTACGGCTGGGCTTTCGTGCCGACCTCGACCGTGAAGCGGCACTAGAGCTCGGCGCCCTGGCGCTCTACGAGGCCGGAGATAACGACCCCAGTACTGGCGGCCCTGACTTTGTGCGAAACATTTATCCGATGATGGTCACCCTGAACGAACAGGGATTTCAAGAACTCTCGGTGGATGAAGTAGGGGAGCGATTCCGCGTAATAAATGTACGTCGCACCGAGAGCGGTGGCGTGGCGGGTGGGGCTCTTCGATGAGTAACTACTTTTACGTCGCGCCCGAACAACTGATCAAGGATCGAGCCGAGTTCGCTCAAAAAGGGATCGCGCGGGGCCGTTCGATTGTCGCGGCCATCTACGACAAGGGCGTCATCTTGGTCGCGGAGAATCCTTCGGCCTCGCTGAACAAAGTCTCGGAGATCTACGACCGCATCGCCTTTGCCGGCGCAGGAAAGTACAACGAGTTCGACCGGCTCCGTGAGGCGGGCATCCGCTGGGCCGACAGCACCGGCTTTACGTACTCTCGCGAAGACGTCGACGCGCGGGCGCTGGCCAACTACTACGCCCAACACTTGGGCGACATGTTTACCGAAGGCCAAAAGCCGCTGGAAGTAGAGATCCTGGTCGCGCAGTTAGGCAACAAGCTGCGCCCAACAAAGCTCTATCGAATTGCTTATGAGGGCACCATCTCCGATGAACCACGATTCGCAGTCCTGGGCGGGGACTCCGAGACCATCAAAACCCGATTCGCTCACGCCGAAGAGTCGATCGAGCCATTGAACGTCACGTTGCGCAATGCCACCAACGCACTCGCGGGACCGGAACGCACGATCCCGGCCGCGGAGCTTGAGGTGGGCATTCTCGAAGACCGTGGCCACCGTCGGACCTTCTCGCGTTTAAGCGACGTTCAGGTGAGCGAGCTCTTGGGCTGATCGCCCAGGCCACGTCATGTTACGGAGAATCTTTGGCGTGGAGACCGAGTACGGGATTACCTTCTCCCTGCGCGGCCAACGTCGTTTGAGTCCCGACGAGGTCTCGCGATTCCTGTTTCGCAAGGTCGTGGCCTGGGGCCGATCCTCGAACGTCTTTCTCGAAAACGGCAGTCGACTCTATCTTGACGTGGGCAGCCATCCCGAATACGCCACCGCCGAGTGCGACTCACTCGAGGACTTGGTGGCCCAGGACAAGGCGGGCGAATCGATCCTGCGCGAACTCGTGGGCTACGCCCAGTCCCAACTGAGCGACGAGGGGATTCGCGGGGACATCTTTTTGTTCAAGAACAACACCGATTCGACGGGCAACTCGTACGGCTGCCATGAGAACTACTGCATCGAGCGCATCGAGGACTTGAGCCGACTCGAGAACGTCTTCATTCCTTTCTTAATCAGCCGTCAGATCTTCACCGGCGCCGGCAAGGTGGTCACGAACGCTAAGGGCACCGCCTATTCGATGAGTCAGCGCGCCGAACACATCTGGGAAGCGATCTCCTCGGCCACGACCAGGAGTCGGCCCATCATCAATACCCGAGACGAGCCCCACGCCGACCCGGAGAAGTACCGACGCCTTCACGTGATCGTTGGCGACTCGAACATGAGTGAGTTCGCGACGTTTCTCAAGGTGGGCACCGCTTCGGTGATCCTCGCGATGATTGAGGACAAGAACACCATGCTGCGCGACTATTCCATGGCGTCACCGATCAACGCGCTGCGCGACATCTCGTACGACCTATGGAGCAAGGAGCCGGTCAAACTGACCAACGGCCGCGACTTGACCGCCCTGGAGATCCAAGAGGACCTTTGCGAGCGGGCCGAGCAGTTCGTGGGCGCTCATCATCTGCCCGCTGACCAGGTTCGCGCAGTCAGACTATGGCGAGAGGTCATCGAGCAGTACCGCAGCGACCCGATGGGCCTGGCGGACCGCGTCGATTGGATCGCCAAGCTTCAAATCATCGATCGTGAGCGCGAGCGCAGCGGCGTGGAGCTGAGCGATCCGAAGATCGCGCTGATCGACCTGCTCTATCACGACACGAACTTCGATCGAGGGCTCTTTTATCGACGGGCCGCCCGGGGCCACTTTCGTCAGATGGTGAGCGAGGAACAGATTGTGACGGCCTCGACGACGCCTCCCGCGACGACGCGCGCGCACATGCGCGGCACCTTCATCCAAGCCGCCAAGCAGTGGCGTCGTGACTACACCGTTGACTGGGTGCACCTCAAGTTGAATGACGAGATGCAACGCACAGTGCTCTTGAAGGATCCCTTTAAGAGCACCGACGAAAGATTCCAGAAGCTCCTGGCCTCTCTCGAACGTCACGGTTAACGCGGCTAGCCTTGGTACGTGTCAGAAGAGAACCCCGCACCTTCTGAGTACGTCGACCCTTCGAATCAGCCTCCCGTAGTAAGGGTGCGTCGGCAGCGCTCGCGAACTCGCGTAGTTGGCGAATGGCTCATCATCGTCATCGCCGCCGTCGCGTTCTCCTTTTTGATTCGCACCTACGCGTTCCAGACCTTCTATATCCCGTCGGCTTCAATGGAGCCCACGTTGCAGCTTGGCGATCGTTTGATCGTTGACAAATTGAGCGTCGACTTTGGCACGATCAACCGTGGGGACATCGTGGTCTTTAAGGCGCCGCCCGCTGAGAACTGTGGGGCGAAGGTCACCGATCTCGTCAAGCGCGTCATCGGCATACCGGGGGACCATCTCACCTCGAAGGGCAACACCATCTACGTCAATGGAAAGCCGCTGAAAGAGGCGTGGACCCACACCGAACCCCTTGGTCCTGCGATCGGCAACGTGACGGTCAAGGCCAATCAGTACTTCATGATGGGCGACAATCACTCAGATTCGTGCGACAGTCGTAGTTGGGGCACGGTGCCGCGCTCGGACATCATCGGCAAGGCCTTCGTGAGAATCTGGCCCCTTTCTCGCCTCGGCTTCCTCTAAAAGTTTGAAGAGGCGCGCCCTACAATGGGGGCGTGTTTAGTTTGAGCCCAATAAAACTCATGGTCATCGCGGCCGTGATCATGTTATTGATGGGCCCGGACAAGCTGCCCGACGTGGCGCACAAGCTCGGGGCGGCCTGGCGTGCGGTGAAGAACCTTCAAGAACGTGTGGAGAGCGAGGTTCGTGAGGCTATTCCCGATCTGCCGAGCGCCGGGGATATTGCACGTATCGCGCGAAGCCCGGTCAATCTGTTGAACCAACTCGCCGACCGCGTCGACGCCAAAGAGGCCGCCGCCGCCGAGGTTGCGGCGCCACCCGTTGAACCGCCTCAGCCCGCCGCGCCCTTGGCGATGCCACGACGGCCGACCGCGACACCGTCCCCGCACGCCCAGGACTCTTCGCCGCCCGATCCCGCACTGAACTAAGGGAACGATGACAAAATTTCGTCGCGCCGAGAGTGGTATGACGCTCGCCGAGCATCTGGGCGAACTTCGTCGTCGTTTCTTGATCATGGCGGTGTCCATCACGCTGTTTGCCGTCTTGGCCTTTCTCTTCTATCCAAATCTCCTCAAGATCCTTCAAGACCCCTACTGCTCGGCCATTCCCAATCACTGCAAGTTCCTGGTGACCAATCCGCTGGACGGACTGACCTTGCGCGTGAAGATTGCGTTCTTCGGCGGTTTTCTCATCTCGTCGCCCATCATCCTCTGGCAGGTCTGGCGATTCGTTACACCCGGGCTCAAGGCCAGAGAACGTCGTTACGTAGTCCTCTTCGTCTCGTCCTCACTGTTGTTCTTTGCCACGGGCATCGTGTTGGCCTACTTCAGCTTCGGTCACGCCATTCACTTTCTTAAATCCATTGGTGGCTCCACCCTCATCACCGAGTACAACCCCAACCAGTATCTGACGCTCTTCTTGCTGATGATGTTCATCTTCGGGCTGATGTTTCTCTTCCCGGTCGTGCTGGTGGCCCTAGAACTCGCCAACATTGTCAAACCCGCCCAGCTCCTTCGCGGTTGGCGCTACGCGGTCATTACCATCACCATCGCGTCCGCGGTCTTCACCCCTAGTGGCGACCCCTTATCGATGGCCGCATTGGCGGTGCCGCTCGTTATCTTCTACTTTCTCGCCATCGGCGTCGGCAAACTGTTACATAAGTGAGCATTCTGGAGTATCGAGACCGATTCATCGACTCACTGGGGTTTGGACTCGACCGCTTCCAACTCGACGCCATCGAGGCGGTGGACCAGCGCGTCAACGTGCTGGTGAGCGCGCCCACAGGCTCGGGCAAGACGCTCATCGCCAATTACGCCATTGGCCGTGAGCTCGAACGCGAGCAGCGAACGTTCTACACCACGCCGCTGAAGGCCCTGTCCAATCAGAAGTACCACGAGCTGGGCGAGCTGTACGGCGCAGGTCGGGTCGGGCTCCTCACCGGCGACGTTTCGCTCAATCGCGGAGCACCGATTGTTGTCATGACGACCGAGGTGCTGCGCAACATGCTTCTCACGGAGTCGGATCAACTGAACGCCCTCGGACTTGTGGTGCTCGACGAAGTTCACTACCTCCAAGATCCGTTTCGCGGCGGTGTCTGGGAGGAGGTGCTGATTTTGACGCCCCCCGCGGTGCGATTCGTGGCGCTCTCGGCGACCATTGGCAACGCTGATTTTCTCGGAGAGTGGTTCACCCAGGTCCGAGGTCCCACGACCATCGTCGTTGAGAAGACTCGTCCCATCGAACTTCACAACCACGTTGCGGTAATGAAGCGCGGTCAGCCGACGGCCGACATTGTCGATCTCCTCGACGGGCCCCGACTCTCCGACGAAGCCCGCCGTATTGACAACTCCATGAAGGCCACTCGGCGTTTTCGCCCCGGTCCGAAGTGGCAGGGTCCAAAGTCCAGCGCGCCGCCGCCGCCCTTTCGTGCACCGCGTCGCTCGGAGTTGATGCAGGCCCTCGAACGCGACGATCTCTTGCCGGTCATTGTCTTCATCTTCTCTCGCGCCGCGTGCGATGACGCCGTGCACCAACTGCGACGCGACGGACTGCTCTTCACCACACCCGAGGATCGTCGAGAGATCGAACGCATCGCTGATGCTCGCCTCGTGGACTTTTCGAAGGAGGACCTCCAGGCTCTGGAATACGCCGACTTTGTTGACGCGCTGCGACGCGGTATCACCATGCATCATGCCGGCATGGTGCCGGCCTTTCGCGAGATCGTCGAGACGTGTTTCGAGCGAAATCTGCTGGCCGTGGTGTTCGCCACCGAAACGCTGGCCCTCGGCGTCAATATGCCGGCCCGTTCGGTGGCCCTCGAACGATTCACCAAATATTCCGACAACGGTCGCCAGTTTCTCACCAGTGGCGAATACTCCCAAATGACCGGTCGGGCCGGTCGACGTGGTCTCGATGACGAGGGCCACGCCCTGGTGTGCTTTTCCAGCGATCTCTCCTTGCACGACGTCGGCCGGGTGGCCCTGGCGCCGCCAGGCGACCTTCACTCGTCGTTTCGCCCCACGTACAACTTCACCGCGAACCTCATAAACCACTTCGATTACGAGACGGCTTTCGAAGTAGTCCAGCGTTCGTTCGCCCAGTTTGAGAACGATCGTCGACCGTCGAGCAAGAAACGCTCGCTGACCGACCAGATGGTGGCTCGTCACCACGTCCTAGAAGAGCTTGGTTACGCCGACGGTTGGACGTTGAACCAGCAAGGCCAGTTGCTTCGATCGATCTATCACGAGTGCGACCTCTTGGTGGCCGAATCGCTCAGCGCGGGCGTCTTTGAGGATCTCGAACCCGCACAGTTGGCGGGGCTCTTATCGTGTTTCGTCTTTGAGTCAAAGCGGTCGTCTCGAGTGACGAACGTGGCGCGTCGCGTGTCGACTAAGAAAAAGCGCGTGCATCACGACCGACTCGGCCAAGAGCGACGGGTCAGTATTCAAGAGCGCCTCAGCGAGATCACCGTCATTGCGGCCACCATCCGTGAAGTAGAAGAGAGATACCAAGTGCCTCACTTCAAGGAGCCGGACGGGCACTTCGCGACGATCATCGCGGCCTGGGCGAGGGGTGTCACGCTGAGCACGGTGCTGGACTTGGCCGACGCGGAGATCGGCCAGACGTCACCAGGCGACTTCGTGAGGAACGCGAAGCAGGTCGCCGACCTGTGCGAGCAGTTGGCGAGAATGCGCCATTTGACCCAGGTCGCCGACGTCGCCCTCGAGGCAAGAGACGCCGTCTTGCGCAGCGTCGTGGCGGGCGCCTCCAGCGTCCACCTACGCGAGTAGTTTCGCCCCTAATCTCGTAACTCCATGCATCCCTACGTTGCCGAAGAGTTCACCGAACCCGAGGTTGCCGTGTTGCGCCGTTACTTCACCAACCTCGAGGGGCCTGTCTTTGCCCTGGTCAACTTGCCCGAGGTCGTCAAGGGCGCCCTGTTCGCTCGCTACTCGCGCTCTTCAAAGAGCCTTCGTCGGCTCTTCTTGGACGAGTTCGTGGGCGACTTGGAACTGGCCGGCGATGCTTCGATTGACGCGACCGTCGGGCTCGCTCGCGCCGATGATCTCTACCAGAAGATCTTTGTTGAGTACGGCGACGACTCCGTGGCACAGCTCGGAGGGGTGCACCTGGCCTGTGAGCAGGCGAGCAATATCTTGACCAAGGTCATTGAGCGCGGTCGGCTGATGAGTTACCTCGAGCAGTCGACGCGCTATCTGGGTTACGACCGGCGACTTAGCAACGGTCGCTACCGGTTCTATCGAGATAACGACCTGCTCGAATCGCGCTTTGGTGCGCGCTACATCGGTGAAATGGATCGGATGTTCGATACGTATCGCGAGTTGCTGCCGGTACTGACCGACTGGTTGAGCGGCAAGTTTCCCAAGACCGCCGCCGACACCGATTTCGTCTATCGCCAGGCCATTCGGGCCAAGGCACTCGACGGCCTTCGAGGTCTCTTGCCGGCGAGCGCGCTGTCCAATCTGGGGATTTACGCGTCAGGTCAGGCGTACGAGTCGCTGTTGTTGCGTATGCGCGCCCATCCGTTGCCCGAAGTGCGCGACTACGCCCAGATGATGCTCGACGAGTTGATGAGGGTCATTCCGTCGTTCTTGAAGCGTCTCGACGTGGCCGATCGAGGTGTGGCCTGGACCAACTACTTGGCGACGACCAAAAGTGCCACACGCACGTTGCTCGCGGCGGATGAAAACAGCGACGCGGAAGAGCCGGGGGAGCACGTTCGCCTGGTCGGCTTTGACCCCAAGGGCGAGGATCGAGTTCTCGAAGCCATCGTGTTCTCCAGCTCCACCTCGTCTCACGAACAAGCCGTGACGCGGGTAGCGGCGCTGACGAGCGATGAGCGAGCGGAGCTCTTTTCTTCTTACGTCGGGGAGCGAGGAAATCGACGTCATCGACCTGGTCGAGCGTTTGAGCGCACGGACTACCGGTTCGAAATCGTGAGTGACTACGGGGCGTTTCGAGACCTTCAGCGCCACCGACTCTTAACCATTGAGTGGCAGCCCCTCTCGGTGGATCTTGGTTTTGACGTGCCCGAGGTCGTGCGAGAAGCGGGCCTCGCGGAACGCTACGAAGAGTCGCTCGTGCGCTCTGGCGAACTCTTTCGTGACGTTCAAGTCGACTTTCCCGAGCAAGCGCAGTACTGCGTCGCGCTGGCCTTTCGGATCCGCTACGTCATGCAGATGAACGCCCGAGAGGCCATGCACCTCATCGAGTTGCGATCAGGCCCCCAGGGCCATCCGAGCTATCGCCGAGTCGCCCACGAAATGGTCCGATTGATCAGAGAGATGGCCGGGCACGAGGCGATTGCGACGTCAATGAGTTACGTGGATTTCTCGGAAACGGACCTCGAGCGCCTCGACGCGGAGAGGGCGGCCGAGCGAAATCGTCTGAATCGTTAGAAATTCGGACATTTATGCACTCTTTAGGCCTAAATGGCGCACGTCCCGTGAAAAAGGCCGTACAATGCCAGCGCAACTGAAGAGGAACTAATAGTGAGTGATGTTGAAAACGACGAAGTCTTTGATGAAGAAGAGCTCGCAGAGGGCTTCATCGAAGAGATTGTGAGCGAAGAAGAGCTCGAGGACGTCGTCAGCGCCATCGAGGACGATGAAGACGCGGACGCCGATGTGGACGTGGACATCGCGGTGGTGGAGTTGAACGAAGACGATGAAGTCGTCACCGCCGTCGTGGTCGTCGAGGAAGAAGAGGACGAAGTCGACGACGCGGACGTCGAATTGGCCCTCGATGAGGTACTCGCGGAGACGATTCTGCGCACCTCGGTGCCCGAAGATGACGACGAGGCGCCGATCGAGGTCGACCCGACGCTCGACACCGCCGAGGCCATCTTGCCCAAACAAGACGATGAGTTCCGCTGTAAGTCGTGTCGACTTCTAAAGAAGACGAGTCAACTGGCCGATCGGGCCAACATGCTCTGTCGTGACTGTGTCTAAAGCTCATGCGGGGCCGTACGCCGCGCGTCGCCTCGGCGTGAGGTGAAGGTTTCACTCGTCACCTCGGTGACACCCGAGCTCGAAGTGCTCTGGTTCCGTGCCCATCGAGACGTCAAGGTGAAGCGAGGTGGCCCGGCACTCTTAAAGACCATGGGGGACACCGGAAACGAAGCTGAACTTCTTTTCAGCGTGGTCAAGTCATCATCTCTGTGGACAGTCAGCGAAAAAGGCCGTATCCACGGCTTTGGCGTCGTGCACGGTGACGTCGTGGAGGCGATCTACGTCTCTCCTGAGTTTCGCCGTCAAAAGGTTGCCACCACGTTGGTGAGGGCCCTACTGGCGAGCGACTCGCCCCCTCTGGACGCGTACGCCTTGCCGGGGGACCGGGCGATGAAGTCGCTCTATGAGTCCCTGGGGTGGAAGGCGCGTCTACTTACGATGCGCGGCGCGTAACCGGGCGCCGCACAACTCGAGTCGGCGGCGGCGGCGGGGGAACCTTCATTCCGAGCAGTTTTGCGAGTTCCGGAATGGCACCCGCGTTGTGCACGGCGACGGCCCGACTCGCTTCATCACTCGGAATACCCTGGGGCTTGACGTTGCGCCGTATCGAAGTGTCGGCCGTCAGTTCAACGATCTCTCGCCACTGGGTGGGGTCTTGTTCGGCGCTGAGGGCTTCGGACACCAGTGCCACGACTCGTACGGCAGCGTCGGCGCTGACCCGGGTGGAGACGTCGGGAGGGCGCGCCACCAAACCCAGGGCTTCCTTCACATTCTTGGACGTGATCGCCGATTCGAGCTTCTCGTTCCATTGGGTGCGCAGGTGGTCTACCCGTGCCGTCAGTGACGTTTGCAGCTCCTTCAACTGGACACGGGCCTCTTCGTCAAGCGAAACCGTCTTCGCTGAAGTCACGACTGCCCGCAAGTCGCGCAGACGCAGTTCTCGACCGGCGGCGACGGCGCCGCCCGCGCGATCCTTCCAGAGTGCGAGATTCGTTCTCTTCAGGAGATCCTCGGCGATACGTTCAATCGTGGTGGCGTCAATTGTCGGACGACTCTGAGCCGTCGCGTTCTTGTTCTGCAGTTCAACGGCCGAACGGACGGCCGGCATCCCACCGCGAAGGAGCTGTTCCGCCACCGGTAGCTGTTCGGGCGACAACGTCGCGAGCAGCGCATTTCGGTGGATGGTTGTTAAGGGTGGCTGTTGGGGGCCGCGTGGTCGTTCCGGACGGCTCGTCCTCGCCGTTCTATCGGCACGTGGTCCTCGGGCCGGTCGTTCACTCGACGTACCGGCCTTGTCCTCCCCGCGAGGTGCTCGCGCGGGTCGATCGCCGGGCGACCTGGTGCCCTCTCTCGGTTCGCGTTTGGTGGTGGGGCGTTTCGAAGCTTCGCCGCGTGGTCCTCGGGCCGGTCGTTCACTCGACGTACCGGCCTTGTCCTCCCCGCGAGGTCCTCGCGCGGGTCGATCGCCGGGCGACCTGGTGCCCTCTCTCGGTTCGCGTTTGGTGGTGGGGCGTTTGGAGCCTTCACGGCGCGATCCCTCGTGGCGATCGTCGTCACGCCGGGCTCCTCGGCCCTTCGGGGCGTAGGTCACTACGACGTCCGGCCCCTTCATTACTTCAGGTATGAGTTCGAGCCGTTCGTTTCGCGGGTCGAGGGGAGAGGCGCTCTTGGGCGCCATGACCGAAAGGACTTCAATACCTTCCATGTACTGCTCAATGTCCGCACGATAGACGTGACCAATCAACGCGCCGCCGGGAACGAGGGACGCTTGCAAAACACCCTTGGGTAGTTTCGCGCCCGCCGCTCGCCAGGTAGCGAGGTCGCCATTCAGACTGGTTATTTCGATCTCAATGCGTCGAGACATAGGGCTCCAATCTAGTCGCTCGGCTCTGCGCAAACATTTCGCTGAGTTTTAGTCCAATTTTAAAATTCGTTGCGTAGCATGGCATCGTGAGTGACACGCCCTCAGATTCCACTGACGAGATCAGCTCGAACACAACGCCCGAGATACCCAACACGCACGACGCCGCGACGCCATCACTTGATCGTTCCGGACTCGGAGCCGAGTCAACAACGCCGAGTTGGTCACGGCCGCCAGAGGTTGTCGGTGACGAGTCTTTCGCAACGAGCGGCAACGACCACTACCCGACACCACCCCCAAGCGCGCACGGCGCTGACGAGGTGGCCCCGGGCACGTCACGGGGCAAAAGTCGCGCGCTGTGGTCCACTCGTATCTCGCTTCTCCTGGTTGCCGCCCTGGTCGGGGGGCTCGCGGGCCACTTCGCCTCACCGGCATCCAGCGGAACCAGCGCGCTCAGTATCAATGTCGTAGGTGCCGCGCCGGGTGCGGCGTTGTTGCCCAGCGGCATGAGCATTCCCAAACTAGTCGTGAAGGTCCTTCCCTCCATCGTGAGTATTGACGTGATCGGCCAAGGCAGCGAAGACCAAGGCACCGGGATGATCATCACGAAGGGCGGCCTGGTCCTGACGAACAATCACGTCATTGCTGCCGCGGTCGGTGGCGGCACCATCACGGTCACGCGCAGTGGATCGACGAAGAGTGAGCCCGCGACGTTGGTGGGAACCAATCCCATTGACGACGTCGCGCTCATTCGTATCGACGGCGCAAAGGGTCTACCCGCGGTGACTTTTGGTAACTCCAACGCTCTGGAGGCCGGCGACGCGGTGGTGGCCATTGGTAACGCCCTCGGACTGGCCGCCGGTACGCCCACCGTCACTCAAGGAATCGTCTCCGCACTCGGTCGAACGGTGACCGCGGGCACCAGCACCGCTTCAGAGACTCTGAACAACATGATTCAAACCGACGCGGCAATCAATCCCGGAAACTCCGGCGGACCCCTGTTGGATTCGAGTGGTGACGTCATTGGCATGAATACCGCCGTTGCCGGCACGCTCGCCGACGGTGAAACCACGCAGAACATCGGCTTCGCCATTCCAGTCGCGACCATCGAGTCGCTGCTCGCGTCACTCAAGGCCGGCGAAAGTGTCGTGAACCACGGCGCCTTCATCGGCGTCGAGATTGAATCGATGACCCCCTCGTTGCAAGCCCAGTACGGCTTCTCAGTGTCGAGTGGGGCCGTGATCACGAGCATCATCTCGGGCACCGGCGCCGCGGCCGCGGGTCTGCAGCAAGGTGACATTATCGTCGGGATCAACAAGACCTCGATCAGCGGCGCACAAGACGTGAGTTCGGTCATCTCATCGTTGAAGCCCGGTGATCAGATCACAGTGAATATCGTGCGTGGTACCAAGCACCTGTCCATCAAAGTGACGCTGGGACACGAACCGGCGAGTTAAGCCAGAGTGGCGATGCCCCCGTCGACCGGCAGCACGACACCGGTGATGTAACTCGCGGCTGGCGAGGCGAGAAAGATGGCCGCGCCCGCCATGTCCGAAGGGCGACCGATTCGCTTCATCGGGGCCGCCTCGGCAATGGCGTCGCCAAACGCCTCGAGCGTGGCGCGCATCATCTTGGACTCAAAGGGGCCGGGCGCGATCGCGTTCACGGTGATCTTGGGCGCCAAGAATTTTGCGAGGTGACGGGTCAACTGGTGAACGCCGGCCTTGGACGCGGAGTAGGCGTAGGTTTCGAGGGTCGGGACGTGGATGCCGTCGATGGAGCCGATATTGATGACCCGAGAGGGACTCTCACTTGTGGCGTTCGCCTCGAGCAGGGTGCGCAGATACTTGGTGAGATGAAACACGCCCTTGACGTTGAGAGCCAACACTCGCTCGAAGGCCGCCTCGTCGTACTGATCCATCGGAGCGCCCCACGTGGCCCCCGCATTATTGACCAACACATCGAGGTGCGACTCGCGAGAGGCAATCTCGCTCGCCAGGCGTTGACACTCCGCTTCGCTCGACAGATCGGCTGGTAGGGAAGTGCACGACCCAATCTTTGAGAGCTCTATCGCCAGGGCGTCGCCGACGTCGGCCTTGCGTGAAGAGATATAGACCTTGGCCCCCGCGTCGACGAAGCCTCGCGCGATCATCTCGCCGATACCTCGAGATCCACCAGTCACCAGTACGACTTTGCCCGACACGTCAAAGAGTGAGTTCATGGGCCGAAGTGTAGGTCAGTGACCTCCGTGACTAAAAATGCGGTTCGCGGGCGGGAGAGTTCGGGGTGAAGCTGCTGCGCGATCACCAGGGCCTCGTCGGCGTCAAAGGCCTCAACGAGCTCTTGGGTCATGCCACGAGAGGGGTCACCCCAAAGGACACGAAACGTGACCGGCGCCGAGGGGCGCACGGTTAATTGGCGACGCGCAGTCGCGTGATGGAAATCGAGGAGACGTCGGACTTGGCATCGGTGGCAAACTGAGCCCTAATCGTCCATACCCCATTGGTGGTGAAGTTGAATTGGCACTCGACTTGGCTCTGCTGGACGGGCTGAAACGAGCAGACCAGGTTCGCATTCCCTGAGTTATCCGGCGCCACCGCGACCATGCGAACGACACCACCGGTGTGCTCGGGCAACACGTCCGCGATGATATTAAAGTTGCCGTTGGAGTTCGAGAGTGCCGCCGGCGCGCTGTTGTCACTGAAGTCAAAGGACAACACGACGTTATTGTTCCCGGAGTTGTCCGCAACAGCGGGAAGAGCGAATATCCCCACGCTGGACGCTACAAAGAGCGCTGCCAAAAGTACCCGACGCATGAGTGCCACTATACCAGGATTACGTGTTTTATTCGCCGATAATGTTCGTTATGTAAAGTTAATAAGCGACCCATAAGGTCGACTCAGAGACGTTTTCGTCTCATCACTTCCCTGATGAACGGTGGTTGTTCGATAGTTTCGTAGTAGCCATGCACGCGAATGTCACTCTGAAGCCGCGTGAATTTGTCATGGCATTGTCATCAGCGGCGCTCGGCGGATTCTGCGGCACGCTGCTGCGCGACTTGCTCACTTCGCTAGAACACTTGCCGTCGCCAACGTTGAACTCCGTTACCTGGCCCCAAGAGATCCCTTGGATGCTGTTGGGCATCAATGTGGTGGGCGCGTTCCTCGCCACCCGGCTGCTTCGAGGACCTCTTCGCCACCACGATCCCAACGACCGCACCCGCATCCTCGTCATAACTGGTTTCTTTGGGGGACTGACCTCGTATTCAGGGCTCTTCCTATCGCTCTCGGCCCTCTGGCACGTCTGTGTCGGCGGTTGCCTCGCCGTGGCTGCAGGAGCCGTTCTCAGCGGCGTGCTGGCGGGATGGCTCGGTTTGATGAGGTTCCGGCGATGACGCTCTTGTTGATCTCGCTCGTTGGCGCGCTGGGCTGTGTGGTGCGTTATCTGCTCGAGTACTCAGTACGGCGCCACCATCCGACCTATCGGCCCTGGGCGACCGTCGGGGCCAACGCGATCGGCTGTGGCGTGGCGGGCTACGTCGCGTATCGATTGGTGGGCCGGGCCGACGCTCACCTGCACGACATCGTGCTCACGGGCTTTTGTGGGGGACTGACGACCTTCTCTTCAGCCTTCGCCATTCCCGCGATCCTGCAGCGCGAGCATCACTGGGGGTACTCACTCGCCTTGATCACCACTACCCCACTGGCCTGTGCCGGGCTGTACGTCGTAGGTATGTCACTCGCCCACTAGCGATCCGACGTTGCGTTGATGCTGCGTGAAGGAAGTTACTCCGCTGAGCCGAAGCCCCTGATCGTCGCGAGCTCCGCCTCGCTCAACTCACGGGGCTGCACACCGTGGGCCACCTTCTCGCTCTGCACGTAGTGACGTATGTCCTCGACGACTTCGGGATTGGCCAATGTCGTGATGTCGCCCACGTCGGTGAAGTTAGAGATCGAGGCAATGACTCGACGCATGATCTTGCCGGAACGCGTCTTGGGCATGTCGGCCACAATCCATACACTCTTCGGTCGTGCGACCTTGCCAATCTCGACTTCAATCATCTGCGACACCTGCTCTTGAACGCCGTCGGGACTGAAACCGGGCTTCAAGGCGATGTACATCTCGACCGCGTGGCCGCGAATGTCATCGACCACTGGCACGGCCGCCGCCTCGGCGACGGCCTCGACCATGATCGCCGCCGACTCCAGCTCCTTGGTACCCAAGCGGTGCCCCGAGACGTTGATCACGTCATCGACGCGACCGAGTATTCGGTAGTACCCATCCGCGGCCTGCATGGCGCCGTCATTGGCGAAGTACGGCCAGTCGTGCCAGTCCGTGCTCTTCTTGTTCGTGTTGTACTTCTCGTAGTACGTCGACACGAACCTGTCGGGGTCGCCCCAGACGGTCTGGAAGATGCCGGGCCAGGGTGCTCGGATGCAGATGTTGCCGGCCTTGCCACTGCCGGCCGTGACCTCTTCGCCGTTCTCGTCCAGAATCCTCGGAAAGATACCGAGTGCCGCCGGACCACAGCTGCCGGGCTTCATGGGGTGAAGGGCCGGCAACGTGCTGCCGAGGAATCCCCCGTTCTCGGTCTGCCACCACGTGTCGACGATCGTCGCCTCACCCTTGCCCACGACCTCGTGGTACCAACGCCACACGTCGGGTTCAATGGGCTCGCCCACGGTCGTCATGTGTCGGAAGTGGTAGTTATACTTCGCGGGCTCGTCGGGCCCGACCTTGCGCAATGTGCGAATCGTCGTGGGCGCAGTGTGAAAGTGCGTGACGTTGAGCCGCTCCGCGATTCTCCACGCCCGTCCGGCGTCGGGGTACGTAGGAATACCCTCGTACATCACCGTCGTAGTGCCGAGCGACAGAGGCCCGTACACAATGTAGGAGTGTCCGGTGATCCAGCCGATGTCGGCCGCGCACCAGTACGTGTCCTCGGGATGGATGTCCTGGTAGTACTTCGAGGTACCCGTCACGTACGAGAGGTAACCGCCCGTGCTGTGCTGACAGCCCTTGGGCTTTCCCGTGGTGCCACTCGAGTACATGATGAACAGCGGCGCCTCGGCCGGCATCGAAACCGGCTCGACCAACTTGCCTTTGTAGTCGGGCATGATCTCGTCGACGAAGAAGTCCCGTCCCGGTACCATCGGACTCTTGGAGGCGTACTCACCGGGGTTGCGACGAAACACCAATACCTTTTCGACGACAACGCCCTCTTCGAGAGCTCGCGCCACGGCCTCGTCGGCCTTGACTTTGTGATCTTGCAGCACTCCCCCGCGGTAGTAGCCGTCCATCGTGACGAGAACCTTGCTCTTGGAGTCGGCGATACGACCTCCGCACGCGGCGCCGGAGAAGCCCCCGAAGACCTGAGAGTGAATGATGCCGAGTCGCGCACACGCGAGCATGGCGACGGGCAGTTCGGGCACCATCGGCATGTGGAACGTGGCCACGTCGCCGGTCTTCAAACTGGTGAAGCCTTGCAAGAGAGCCGCGAACTCATTGACCCGCGCGTAGAGCTCTTGATAGGTGATGACCTCGGTGTCGTCGTCCTCGAGTTCGGGCACGAAGATAATCGCGGCCTTATTGCGATCCTTTTCCAGGTGACGGTCGATGCAGTTGACCGAGGCGTTCAGCTTTCCACCCACGAACCACTTCCAAAATGGTGCGTTGCTGGTGTCGAGGGTGGTGTGCCAGTACTTGTCCCAAGTCAATAGATCGCCGTACTCCTTGAAACACTCGGGGTAGTTCTTTTCACTGAAGCGCTCGAAGATCGCCGGGTCAGAAGCGTTGGCCTGTCCAATGAACTTCGCCGTCGGAAAGTAGTAGCCCTCTTCGCGCCAGTGCACTGCAATCTGTGCCTCTGAGGCCTCACCTACGACCTCGTCAGAACCCTTGCCACTCTTCTTTGCCATACCAGCCCCTTCTCCTGCGGACACGTGCGCGAGCACTTTTCCGTCACCTTGACCACACTATCCCTGCCGCCAATGAAGGGTTTTGAGCGTTGCCGAGCCTGGTCCGCTGGGGAGAAATTCGCTGAACTGAACGGGTTCAAATGTCTGACGTCAAGTGGACTTAGACAGAATGATGTTTGTTCGCCTCACCGACCAGCCACACAAAAGTGGGATCGGGCTTGCGCAAGAGTTCGGGATGCCACTGAACCGCGACGATCCGCCCGTCAGGAGTTTCGAGGCCTTCCACCGCTCCGTCAAAGGCCTTCGCCGAGACGATGAGACCCTCCCCCACCTCTTCCACCACCTGATGGTGCAGCGAGTTGACCCCAATCTCGCCAGGGAAGAGTTCGGCCGTGACCGTGCCTTCGACGACATTGACCGAGTGCGTGGCCTCGTGTCCATCGACGTCCCACTGTGGGTGTCCGGCGCCGCCGTCAAGCTCGACGTGTTGGCGAAGCGTTCCTCCAAAGACCACATTCACCAACTGCAGCCCACGACAGATGGCCAGAATCGGCAGGTCCTTCTTACGGGCCGCCGCCAGAAGCGCGATCTCCCACGCGTCACGCTCGGGTTCGAGTGGACCGAGATTGGCGTCAGGCGTTTCGTGATAGTGCTCGGGGTCCACGTCGGCACCACCGGTCAGCACTAATCCATCTAGGCGCTCGACCATCTCGACGGGGTCGGCGTCTCGTGTCAATTCAACGGGCAGTCCCCCGGCCAGCGCGATCGAACGGGGATAGTCAGTGAAATGCAGATCAAAATGAATGTCGCGCATCGCAAGTGGGACGTGAGTGCCGAGGGTCGACGCCGGCCAGCGACGACCCGTGATGCCAATCAACGGTCGAGCCATCGGCCCATTCTACGTGGGTTCGACCAACTGTGCTGTAATTGAAAAACCGTTTGGCATCAAACATCATGGGAGGACGTATGGGCGAGCCGTTGGCGGACATTACGTCGCACGACACCTACGTCGACGGAGTACCGCGCGAGACTTTTCAGTACTTACGCGAGAACGATCCCGTGCACTGGACCGAGGAGTCCGACGGCGGACGAGGGTTTTGGAGTCTGACCACGTACGACGACGTATTGTTCGCCAGTCGCAACACCGACGTGTTCTCGAGCCGTCTTGGCATACGTCTGGAAGATATGGACCCTGAAGAGACCGAGGCCCGTCGCACCTTGATGGAGATGGACGCACCCGAGCACACTCGACTTCGTCGGCTGGTCAGCCGGCCCTTCGCACCCAAGAACGTGAATGAGTACGAGGACGCCGTTCGCTCACTCGCTATCGATGTGCTCGATGGACTGAAGGGCGAACGGGAGTTCAACTTTGTCCAAACCATTGCCCGAGAGTTACCGATGCGCATGTTGGGTCGGCTGCTGGGCCTACCCGACGAGGATCTTGAGTGGCTCGTGCAGCGTGGTGATGCGCTCATTGGTAACACCGATCCGGACTTCACCGATTACGTCGTGGATCAAGTCGACACCTCGGCGTATCGTTTGCTCCCCTTTCGTAGCCCCGTTGCACTCGAGCTGTTCGAGTACGCGACACAAGCTCTCGAAGAACGACGTCTCACGCCCACTCACGACATTTTAAACGCTCTGTTAGAACCCACCGCCGACGGCGATTCGCTCGACGACCTCGCTCTCAAGAATTTCTTCACCTTGATGGTCGCCGCGGGTAACGACACCACTCGTTACACGATGACGGGCGGCCTGCTCGCGCTGATCGAACGGCCCGAGCTGTTCGCCCGTATTCCTTCCATGACGCTCGAGCAGCGAAAGAGCCTGATCGACGAAATGCTCCGCTGGACCACCGTGACAATGCACTTTCGCCGAACGCTCACCGTCGATACGGAGCTGAACGGCAAGCATCTCAAGGCTGGCGACAAAGTGGTGCTGTGGTACACGTCGGCGAACTATGACGCGGATCACTTCGAGAACCCCAATGAGTTTCGCGCCGAGCGCTCACCCAACGATCACGTCGCCTTCGGACTTCATAGTCCGCATCTCTGTCTGGGCGCACACCTCGCGCGCCTTGAGATGCGAGTGCTCTTTGAAGAGATCGCCAACCGGTGGGAAAAGGTGGAGTTAGTCGGCGAACCCGAGCGACTGCGCTCGAACTTCATCAGCGGCATCAAGACGTTGCCGATTCGCGTGACCTGGCGTTAGAGAAACGGAAAGTACTCGCGAAGCTCCCAGTCGGTCGTCGCGGCGGTGTAACGGTCCCACTCGGCGCGCTTGACCATGACGTGTTGGGCGACGAGCTCGCTGCCCACGGCGTCGCAAAGTTCCCGATCGGCCTCGAGCGCGTCGAGGGCATCGGCGAGCGAAGCAGGCACGCCGACGGTGGCGTCGATGGTGTCCAGTCCGTTGCCACCTTCCGGTGGACCCGGGTCCGTCCCATGACGTTCGCCCAAGAGGGACGCTTGCAACACCGCGGCAATGGCGGTGTGCACGACAACGGCGCCGTCGCTCAGCCGGTGTTCGAGGCGAGCTGCGCCGCCGCGTTCAGCCGGCACGCGAATGGTGGCACCACGGTGGTCGTGCCCCCAGTTCGCCCAGTAACCAGACAGCGACGCCGGTCGCAAGCGTTTGTAGGCGTTGACCGTCGGAGCGCAGAGACCCGCTAAGGAGCGATGATGCTCGAGCAGCCCTCCCATGGCGTGTTTCGCTAACGAAGAGAGGCCGTCAGGGGCACCCTCGTCGTTGATCACGTTCTCGCCATCGCCGTTTTGAAACGAGAAGTTAACGTGCAACCCAGAGCCGCCCCGATCGCTCATTGGCTTTCCCATGAACGTCACCATGAGCCCGAGTCGGTGAGCCACTTCGCGCGCCAGAACCTTAAAGAGAAACGCGTCGTCGGCGGCCCTGAGGGCATCGGTGTAGCGAAGCGTGAACTCGAACTGGGGCGTGTCGTACTCAGAGTTCACCGATTCGAGTGGAATGTCAGCGTCGGCGCAGGCACTCCAGAGTGCGTCGATCAGTCCGTGGGGATCAACGGAGGAACCGGTGCCGTAGACGAACGCCCCGGGTGTCTCGAGGGGCTTCCAGCCACCGTTCCCGTCGGTTACGTACACGTACGCTTCGAGTTCCACGCCCACGAAGGGTTCGTAGCCCAGGGCCCGCCAATCCGCGACGGCCTTTCGCAGCGCCGCTCGCGGTGACACCGCGAAGGGTTCACCTTTTCGCACCAGATCAGCGACCACGACTTTGGTGTTGGTCTCCCAACTGGGACGCAGATCGGCCACGTCGAAGACCGCGTCAAAGTCCGGCAGACCTTCGCTCCAGTAGCTGCCGGGTGTTTCGGGTGTCATGCCCCGGTCGTAGCCGAGAGCCCACGTGCCGGTGCAGTGACGCGTGCCGTGATCGGCCAAGCTCGCTGGCACGTACTTGCCTCGAGCCAGGCCCAGATGGTCCGGCCACAACACCCTTACGCGATCGAACGAACTGGTCACGGAGCCTCCTCGGCTGACTTTGGCGAAAGTAGCACCAAAACGGCGACTCGTTTGTAACGTGGGAGACTCATTTGATTACAAACGATTTTCGGAGGTCCCGTGGAGTACCGGCGCATTCTTCTTGACGGCAACGTCGTTGACGTCACGCGCGATGGCGATACGTTGGTGGCCGCCGACGGGCGACGGGTCGAGGCGGCGAGCGCCACACACCTCGCACCTGTCTCACCCACCAAGATCCTCTGCTGTCACCTCAATCACGTCTCGCGTGTCCGAGAGTTCGGCATCGAACTGCCCCCAGCACCGACGTGGTTCCAAAAGCCCGTTTCGGCGCTGAACGCCCATCACGGGGCCGTCGTTCGTCCGGCCAACTGTCACTACTTGAACTACGAAGGTGAGATTGCCATTGTCATTGGTCGAACGGCTCGCAACATCAAATTGGCTGACGCGGCTCACTACATCGCGGGCTACACGATCGCGAACGACTTCGGTCTGCACGACTTTCGTGACACCGACGCTGGTTCAATGCTTCGAGTCAAGGGTGCCGATACGCTCTGTCCGATTGGACCCGGTCTCGTGACCGCATGGGACTTTCACGCCAAATCCATGCGGACGTCGGTCAACGGTGAACTTCGCCAAGACGGTTCCACCGACGAGATGGCCTGGGACATGCACTACCTCGTGACCGACGTGGCTCGTCTCATCACGCTGGTGCCCGGCGACGTCATTCTCTCGGGAACTCCGGCCCACTCTCGCCCCGTCGAACCCGGTGACGTCGTCACCGTCGAAGTCGATGGTCTCGGAACGCTCACTAACCACATCGTCGCCTCGCCAGATCCAGTCAGCGACGAAGTCGGAGCACAACCGACCCAGAGCGAAGAGGTTCTCTCCACGGCGCTCGGCGGCGACTGGGAGTTTCGCGGGCAACGGCGTCCTCAGCCCACCGAGCGTTCCGCACTGCCCTATCCGCTCGTCCGACCAAAGTTTCAGTCGTGAGCGAAGAACGCACCAACGTTGGCGGCGTCGCGGTGGCTACCGGACACTTCATCAACAACGTTCGGGTGTCCTCGCCCGCCACGTTCGAGGACCGCTCGCCACTTGATTGGTCGTTGAAGCTCGCCGACGTGGCCAGAGGAACCGTCGACGAAGCCGACCTCGCTCTTGGTGCCGCGCTCGACGCCTTTCCCTCGTGGGCCGCACTCGGAGTAAAGAAGCGCGCCAAGTATCTTCATCGCTTGGCCGACCTGATTGACGCGAACGTCGAACGCATCGCCATCGTGGAAACTCTCGATATGGCCATGCTCGAAGAGAGTCTTCGCCTCCGCGTAATCGCTCGAGGAGCGAGGAACTTTCGGGCCTACGCCGACCTCGCGAGGTCCTACACATCGAGACGCTGGACGTCCAATGGCACGCGAAATCGCGTGATGCGAATGCCCGCGGGGCCAACAGTCGTCATCACTCCGTGGAATGCGCCCTTCATGCTCTCGACGTGGAAATGCGCGCCCGCGTTGGCGGCCGGCAACACCGTGGTCTTGAAGCCGGCCGAATGGTCACCCCTCAGTTGTTCTCTGCTGATGGACTTGGTGCTCGAGGCCGAGTTCCCCCCGGGCGTCTTTAACCTCGTCCAGGGATTCGGCAAGGAAGTCGGCGCAGCACTGGTGGGTGATTCACGCGTACGGCGAATCTCCTTTACCGGGTCGCCAGAGACGGGGCGAAGTATCGGCGTCGCCGCGGCGAAGAATCTCGTGCCCTTTACCGCCGAACTTGGTGGCAAGGGACCTTTCGTGGTGTTTGCCGACGCCGACATTGAAGTTGCCGCCGAAAAGGCGGCCCTGATGTACGACGACGCGGGCCAGGTCTGTCTGGCGGGAACGCGCCTCATTGTCGAAGCCAGTGTTCGAGATGAGTTCATGGACCGATTTACAAAAGCCACCAAGAAGCACGTACTCGGTGACAGTCGTGAGGCGACGACCACGATTTCACCTCTCATCCATCCCGATCACCTCGCGCGAGTTCAAGGCTTCGTCGACCGCTCGCTCGATGCCGGAGATACGTTGGTCTTTGGCGGAAAGCGTCCCGACGCTGAAGGTCTCTGGTTCGAGCCAACCCTGATTCAACCGCGCGCGAACGACGTCGAAATCGTCCAACGTGAGATCTTTGGCCCCGTGCTGACCTTGCAGACGTTTGCGAATGAGGACGAAGCGATCGCTCTGGCGAACTCCACTCAGTACGGTCTCACGGCGATGGTCTTCACGTCGGATCGTAAGAAGGCCAATCGATTCGGCGCCCGCGTAAGAGCTGGCACCATCTGGGTTAACTGTTTTCTCATTCGTGACCTCAGTGCGCCCTTTGGCGGCACGGGCATCAGTGGCATCGGACGTGAGGGCGGCGACTACGCCTTGGACTTCTACAGCGATCTCAAGACGTATCAAGTAAGAGAGGACACCACCCATGGGTGAGATAGTTGGGGCAGGATTCTTGGCGCACGTGCCCACCATCGTGCTCCCAGACGACGTGCGCCGTGCCATCAATAACGGTAATGAAAGCACCCTGTTCACCGGGCTTCACCAGTTGCGCCGTGAGGTCTTTGACGTTCTAAAGCCCGATCTGGTCATCGTGTTTGATAGTCACTGGTTCACCACGGTGGAGTTCGTCATCACCTCGGCCGAGCGCCGGCTGGGCTTCTTTACTTCAGAGGAACTACCGCGAGGCATGTCGAGTGTCCCCTACGACGTCAAGGGCGATCCATCTTTCGCCAAATTGGTTGGCGAGATCGCCGACGCCACACCGGAGTGCTGGATCACGCCAATCGATAATGAGCATCTGCCCATCATGTACGCGACGACTAACTTCTTCTCGTTTCTGCAAGGCAACGAAGCCTGGATCTCGGTGAGCACCTGTCAAACGGCCGAACCGGCAGATTTCGCTTCCGTGGGAAAGATCATTGCCGCGGCGATAGAACAGAGCGATCGTCGCGTGGTCCTTATTGCGTCGGGGGCGCTCAGTCACACGTTTCACACCCTGCGAACCTTACGTAGTCACGAGGCCGCCGGCGAGGAGCACATCTTTTCTGACGCCGCTCGCCGGGCCGACCATGACGTCATTGACGCCTGGACGCGGGGCGACCACGCCAGTGTGGTCGATAACTTTGCGGAGTTTTTCAAGGTCAAGCCCGAAGGTCGGTTCGCGCACTATCAGATGATGGTCGCGGCCCTCGGCGGCCGAGATTGTGTCGCACCAGGTCGCCTGTACTCCGAGTACGAGAACTCCATTGGCACCGGTCAAGTGCACGTCTGGTTCGACCAGCCGGCCAACGGTTGGACGGGAAAGTCACGATGAAGCTACGCGGCGTTCCCTTTCCCCGCACCACAAGTGGCCAAGCGTCGCTACTGCCGCCGACGCCCTGGCACTACTCGGGCGACCTGTTAACGGTTGAGTACCGCACCGATCCCGCTGCCGTAGCGGACCTTTTGCCCGAGGGCGTCTCACTGGCGCATGACGACGAAGACCCCGGTGCGGTGGCCTTTATCTGGGCCGACTGGCAAAGCTGTGGCGACAACGGCGTGGAACTGCTCGACCCCGTACGCGCCCAGTACAAGGAGTCCTACGTCGTCGTGCGTTGTCGCTATCAAGACCGACTCTTCAGCCGTTGTCTCTTCGTCTGGGTCGACAAGGACTTTGCGCTGGTGCGCGGATACCTCCAGGGTTATCCCAAGAAATTGGGCTCGATTCACCAAACGCGCCCGATCACCCGGGGCCGGGCCGGGCCACGCCTTGAAGCGGGCGGCGTCTTTGGAATGACGCTCGCCGCGAATGACCGTCGTCTGGCTCAAGCGACCGTGACCCTCAAGGGAACAAGCGACTCCAATGGATTCGTCAACGGTCACGCGATGTTGCATCACCGATGGTTCCCGCGCATCGAGCTCGACGAACGCGATTCACTCAATGAAGTCGTCACGATGGCCGGGGTCAACGTCGATCTCGGTCCCGCCTACGGCGGCTCGGCGACTTTAGAACTCTTCGACTCCCCAACTGAAGAACTACTCTCAATCGCGCCGCACGAGATTCTCGGAGGCTACTTTCGCTCGGTCGGTACTACCTTCAACGGTGGTACGACGTTGGAATCGTAACGATGTCACGACGCATCGCGAGTTCGGAATCGGCGGTGGTCTCACAGGCCGAGAACGATATTCGAGCTCGACTCGACGCGCACGAGTTGGACTTCACGGCGATGAGCGCCGTCTCGAACATCTATCGAACCGGATCCGCCGTACGAAACCACATGGAGCGAACCCTTCTGGCCGACTACGACTTGAGTTGGGCGGGCTTTACGGTGCTGTGGGTGCTGTGGATCTGGGACGAACAGGAAACTGGTCTCGTCGCCGCCGAGGCGGGAATTACCAAGGGGACCTTGACCGGTGTGATGAAAACGCTCCAGGCCCGCAAGCTGATTCGACGGATCCCCCACCGCAATGATCGACGCCGAGTGTCCATCGGACTTTCGCGTACGGGCCGTCGACTCATTGAAGAAGTGTTCCCGCAGTTCAATGAGCAAGAGACGCTCGCCGTCAGTGCGTTGAGCAATGTCGAACAGCTTGAACTTGCTCGACTCCTACGGCTTGTCCAACTGCGAATCAACTCGGCCAGTGTCGAGGAAACGTCGTGACAGTTGAAAACACCGAAGCGCTTACCTTTTCTTACGACTATCACGGGGTGCTCGTTGTCGTTGAAACTGACAACGGCGACATCGTTTTCATTCATCCGCCCGGGGGACCTCCCGATGCCCCGGCGTCACTTCCGAGTGATCCCTGTGAACCCGGCGAGAAACCAGCGGAGGCGGCCGTGCGCATCGTCCGAGAAAAGACCGGACTGGAGATAACCCTCGTACGCGAATTCGTGAAATTCATCCAAGAGGGCACGCCGACCGGCACTATGTTTGCCCACGGCTACATCGCCCACGTCGCTGGCGGCACCCTAGTCAGTGACGGTCCGGAGGGTCCGGCGGCAACCTACCCAATCGACGCCCTTCCTCCCATAATGTCAATTCGAGTGGCCAACCAACGCACCCTCGAGGCGTACCTCGAAGAGCCAAGGCGAACTTAGGGCCGGACCCCATCGACATCACACGGGAAACTCGCTCAGCGACTTAGGTTCGCCTCAACATGACTTGGATTGAAACGGTCTCGCGTGCACTGAAGGTTTCGCGTGAGTCTCTGGCGATGACGCCCACCCGAAAAATTCCACTGCGGGTTGGCACCCCAGAGATCGTGCCCGCCCTTGAGAGATGGAGGCCACGGGGAAGTGTTCCGGATTTAATTGACCAGAGAATGGTACCGGAGCCACCTCGTGATCTCAGTCGCAGAGTGAACCTAGAGCCCAGGAAAGCCTTTGCTGGCGAGGTCGACGAAACACGAAGTTGTGCGACGTCATGAAACGCAAATTTGTAAGGAATACTCGCATCACCGGAACTATTCATGACGACAATTTCCACTATTGATAGTGAACTGATTGTTGCGGTTGGTGTTCCGCTCACGACTCCCGCGCGAGAGAGCGTAAGACCCGTGGGCAGCGAACCAGACGAAATGGACCACGCCAGGGCTCCGCTTCCCGCAGTTGCCATCAATGGAAGTGAAAAGGGAATACCCTCGTAGACGGTCTCAGAGAATGGCGAGCTTCCGATGGGCAGAATCGCCATAACTGGAATGACCGGCGTCGGAAGTGGTGCTCCCAACGAGGAGGCGCAGCCTCCGGAATTCGGAGTCGCGAGGTAGTCAGCGTTGGAAAATATCTCCTGGACTTCCCAGCCATCGTTGCCAAAAATCTGCGCCACGACGTCGCCTTGACACAGATCGGCCACTTCTTGATCTTTCGCGTCAACCCATCCAGTGGGGTATACCGGATCAGTCATCGACTCGATGATTTCGTGGGCTACCACCGTGGCGACAAATTGCGCGGCTGCGGTGCCACTGGGTTGAGGTTTCCACGAAGTACCGCAGTAGGCGATCGACGAGATTACCGAGTAAACGAGCGAGGAGTTGCCCGAACCAACGATGTCGTGGTACCCGCAGTAGGCGACCTTTTTCGTTCCCGATGAACAGTCGCCGCCCTGGCTCGCGTTGCGAGTCGTAAAGCAGGTTTCGACGCTTGGTGGGAAAAAGATGGAGTACTGAGTGGCGAAACCAGTTGGCAGGTCATGTGATGTGCTGTACGCCGTCAACTCAGACGCGACCTGAGCTGTGGTCAGACACGTCGTAAAGTCACCTCCGGTGTCGGGCGTACATCCCTTCAATGGGTAGGTGTCAGAGTCGTCTAACTCTCGACCTAACTTGAACATCGGTTGGATGTACTGAAACGCTCCGTCGACGTATTGGTAGTACTGCGACGCCACGCCAAAGCTGTTGGTCGTACTCCCGCTCACTAGGGCAACGTCTTGTAAGAACGTATCCATCTCACCTTGAAACTCGCTTTGGAACGCATAGCCCGACGGCGCCCAATAGAGGGGGTAGATCGTCGTGCCAGCCGGAGTCGTCCCCATCACTGGCCCCCCGTTGTACGAAAGGGGCGGAGCGAACTCATCGCGCCCCGACGACCTCGGCGTCGTCGCAGAAATCTGACCATCACTCGATTTACGAACCGTGATCTCATTGGCCAATGGCTCGTGGAAATTGAGAGCGCGGCTAGTTGAAAGAACCGGTGACGTCGTGGTCGACGGTGAAGTCGCCGACGCAGCAAGGGGAAGCGTGATCGACAATAGGGCCAACGCCGCGAGACGGAACCTTTTGATGTTCACTCTCCTAAAAGTGCTTACGCTCCCCAAAGCACTGTAACTAGGAATGTACGTCGCGACGAAGACCCAATGGTCAACGTGGCGCCGATCGCTGAGGGCGAAATGAGGCAAGACGACTCGCACGAAATCGACTAACTAAGTTCGCGGAGGCGACCTCTCAGAAAGGCCCGTTCGACCTCATTTTCACAGTTCAGTAGGGCGTCTTCGTATGAAGCTCGAGCTTCGTGGTCTCGACCAAGTCGACGAAGAAAGTCGGCGCGAGCACTCGCCAAATAGTTGTAACCCAATAGGTACGGTTCGGTAGCAAGATCGTCAAGCGCGCTCAGTCCAGCACTAGGTCCGGCAGACAAGCCGATCGCGACCGCACGATTGAGGGCAACGACTGGAGATGGCCACTCCGCCAGCAGTAAGTCGTAAAGGGCAACGATTTCACTCCAGTCAGTTTCTGACCACGATTGCGCCTTGGCGTGCACCGACGCGATGGCGGCCATGAGCACAAATCGTCCGGCCGGACGACTGCGAAGCGTGTCGCGAACTAGCCCGACGCCTTCAACGATCGCCCCGTGGTCCCATTGTGTGCGGTCTTGGTCGGCAAGCAGTTGCATCGTGCCCTCGGTGTCGATGCGGGTAGCTCGCCGAGCGTCCGTCAACAGAATGAGGGCGAGGAGCCCTGCGACTTCCCGGTCGGCGGGAAGCAACTTTCGAAGCATTCGGATCAGTTCGAGGGAACGCTCGACAAGGTCTCGACGCATGAGCTCCGACCCCGTCGGCGCCGTATGACCCGTGGTAAAGACGAGATAAATGGCCGAGAGCACGGAGTCGACACGTTCGGGCAGATCCTCTGCTGTAGGGACGCGGTATGGGATGTGGGTCGTCTTTATCTTTTTCTTGGCGCGAGTGAGTCGTGCGGCCATAGTTGTTTCGCTCACGAGAAACCCTCGGGCGATCTCAGCGGTTGTGAGTCCACAGAGCAGCTTCAGTGTTAAGGCGACCCGGGACTCGATGGAGAGCGCGGGGTGACAGCACGTAAAGATCAGTCGAAGTCGGTCATCGACAATGATTGGTAGCTCCGCATCGAAGTCAGAATCCTCCCCCTCGGATACGACCAATTTCATCAACACTCGATCCTGGTTCGATTGGCGACGAAGCGTGTCGATGGCTCTGCGTCGAGCAACGGTCGTGAGCCACGCACCCGCTCGTTGAGGTATTCCCGTTGACGACCAACTTGCGAGCGCCCTCGAGAACGCGTCTTGTACACACTCCTCAGCCACGTCGATGTCGCCGGTCACCCGGATGGTCGCCGCCAATACGTACGCCCACTCACTTCGATAAGCGTCCGCGACGGCAGCCTCAACATCAACGAGCTGCGGAGGTTTGCTCAGTGAAAGACCCTGATGGGTCGAACTTCCACGCCACCGAAGCGGGCCGGTACTTGGCTCGCAATCGCTATCGCTTGGTCGAGGTCTCCCGCTTCAATCACGTAGTAACCCCCTAGCGCCTCTTTGGTCTCGGCAAAAGCTCCGTCGGTAACGACAAGCTTCCCCGAGCCGTCGCGGCGAAGCGACGTGGCGCTCATAGTTGGTTGAAGAGCGTTGCCGCCGCGAAGCGACGCGCCGTTCTTCTCACCGAACTCATTGTGTTCGACCATTACCTCCGTGGACGTGGCCTCGTTGGCGCCCGCCCATTTTCCTTCGTCTTCATAGATGAGAACTAAATACTCAGACATGCCCGACCCCTTCACTGAGACTCGAATCTCGAGCCTCACTCATACCGACGATCACCGAAGAGTGAATTCGACAACCAACTCACTATTCTTCACACTTTCTTGAAAAGGGCAAATCTGAATGGTTTAGCGCGCCGAATCAGCCGTCGCGATGAGTTGACGGGCCGCTCGGGCTTCGTCAACGCGTGAGACGGGAGTGCTCTGGGGCGCTCGGTGGAGTGAATCAGGATCGTCGAGAGCCCGTTGAGCGATTCGCTCCAACGCCTGCGCGAGTGCCTCGAGGGTCTGTACGCTTTCGGTCTCGGTCGGCTCGAACATCAACGCCTCGTCAACGATGAGTGGAAAATAGACCGTGGGCGAATGAAAACCCTCCTCGAGCAGAGCCTTCGCGACGTCGAGAGCTCGAACCCCGTACTTTGCTTTGAGCCCCGTGGCACTAAGCGTGCACTCGTGCATGCACACACGGTCGTAGGCAGCGGGCAGAATCTCGCGCAGCCGGTGACGAAGCCAGTTGGCGTTCAAGACGGCGTGCTGGGCGACGCGAGTGAGTCCGTCGCCGCCGTGGACGTCGATGTAGGCAAGAGCTCGGGCTAAGACCAGTGAGTTACCGTGCCATCCGTGAACCCGACCGATCGAGCGTGACGGAGTCACCCATTCAAAGCCTCCGTCGCCACGCGCGGCCCTCGGACCGGGCAAGAAGTCCACCAGTCGCGAGGCCACGGCGACCGGTCCGGCGCCAGGTCCCCCTCCCCCGTGGGGCGTCGCGAACGTCTTGTGCAAATTCATATGCACGATGTCGAATCCCATATCGCCAGGACGTACCGCGCCCAAGATGGCGTTCAGATTCGCGCCGTCGTAGTACAACAGGCCGCCGACGTCGTGCACGGCCGCGGCGATCTCGGAGATCTCCTCTTCAAAGAGTCCCACCGTGTTGGGATTGGTCAACATGATGCCCGCCACGTCAGGACCGAGCGCGGCCTTGAGCGCGTCGAGGTCGACGAGTCCACGTTCGTTCGAGGGCACCGTCGTGACCACATAGCCGCCGAGCGTCACCGAAGCGGGATTCGTGCCGTGCGCCGAGTCGGGGATGATAACTCGTCGACGTACTTCGCCATTGGACTCGTGGTACGCGCGCATCAGGAGTAGTCCCGTGAGTTCTCCGGCCGCCCCGGCGGCGGGCTGCAGCGTGGCGGCGCTCATACCCGTAATGGCGCAGAGTTTCTCTTCGAGGGTGACCATGATCTCGAGCCAACCTTGGCTCAACGAAGCCGGCGCGCCGGGATGCACGCCATTGAGACCGGGATCGCCCGCAATAGCGTCACAGAACTTCGGGTTGTACTTCATGGTGCACGAGCCAAGCGGGTACATTCCGAGATCGACCGAAAACTGACGATGCGAAAGACGAGTGAAGTGAGCGACGAGATCTCGTTCGGAGACTTCCGCGACGGGCACCACGTCATCGTTGAGATGAGCGGTGGGCACGAGGTCACCGAGCGCGGTGTCAGGAAGTCCGGTGGTGCGCAACTGATAGGCAGAACGACTCGGCGCGGACATCTCAAAGAGCGTGGGCTCGGTTTCGTGACCCATGATCGGCGCGGACGCCGCCCGACCACCTGGCTGTGACGTGGTACTCACCCTTGTAACGCCCCTTGAAGGGACTTCACGTAGTGATCAATTTCTGCCTTGGTCCGTCGCTCGGTGACGGTCACGAGCAAAACGCGCTCAATGTCGATGCCGACCGAGGAGTCCGCGCCGGCGCTCAGTTCCGCGACGGAGAGTCCCGCCAGCACGCCGCGCTCGGCCATGAGCTCAATGACCTCACTCGCGGGCTTGGAAAGGCGAAGGGCGAACTCGCGAAAGAATGGCTGTGTCGACACCGCCTCGACGCCATCGAGGCGCATCAGGTGTTCGTAAAGGTAGTGGGCGCCTTGGGCGCAACGAGTGGCGACCTCGCGCAACCCGTATGTGCCGAGCCAGCCAAGTTGAATCGCCGCGGTCACCGCCATCAGGGTCTGATTCGTGCAGACGTTCGACGTGGCCTTCTCGCGACGGATGTCTTGTTCTCTCGCGCGCAACGTCGTCACGAACGCTCGACGCCCGCTCGAATCGACGGTCTCGCCGACAATGCGGCCCGGCAGACGGCGAACCTGCGCCTCGGTACAGGCGAAAAGTCCGAGATAGGGGCCACCGAAGGAGAGAGCCGTGCCAAAGGCTTGTCCTTCGCCAACGAAGACGTCGGCGCCCCACTGTCCGGCGGTCTTAAGCACACCGGCGGCGACCGGGTCGGCGCCCACGATGAACAACGCCTCATGTTCGACGGCGAGAGCCTTGGCGGTGGTTAGATCTTCCAGAACGCCGAGGTAGTTGGGATAGCCCGCCACGACCGCGGCGGCGTTCGAGACGTCGACGCTCGACCAATCCGTCACCCCATCAAGCAGCGGCACTTCGACGATCTCGTGGCCGGTTCCCGCGGCGAACGTACGCGCAACCTGGCGCCAGTGCGGATGAATGCCCGAGGAGATCACCATCTTTGAGCGTCCCGTCGCGCCGTGAGCCATATTGAGCGCTTCTACGAGCGCGGTAGCGGCGTCGTAGAGCGAAGCGTTCGGAATGGCAAGACCGCTGAGCCGCGACACCAACGTCTGATATTCGAAAAGAGCTTGGAGCACGCCTTGAGCAACTTCGGGCTGATACGGCGTGTACGCGGTGACGAACTCCGAGCGGTTGGCTAGCGCCTTCACTACCGCCGGTACCTCGTGGTCGTACGCGCCGCCGCCAGCAAAACACGTCATCGTGGTCGACTTCGCTTTGTTGGCCGCGCTGTAGCCCGCGAAGACCGCCGCAACGTCGGGTTCGCTCAGACCCTCAGCGAGATTGAGGCCGCTCGTCAGTCGAATAGCCGCGGGAATGTGAGCGAAGAGATCGTCGAGTGTGTCCATCCCGAGAAACGCCAACATCGCCTCGACGTCGTCCTTCGTGTGTGGCAAGTAGTCCGCCACGTCATGACTCCGATCGAATGAAGGGCAACGCCGTCACGGTAGCGGGAATCTCACGGCCCCGCAGCACCAGCGTGACGTCGCATCCTGGTGCCAGGCCCGGCGTTAAGAGTCCCATGCCGATGCCGTGCTCGAGTACGGGTGAGAAGTTGCCGGACGTGAGAGTTCCCACGTTCTTACTATCTACGTGCACTTCTGCCCCATCGCGAAGAGGTTGACGGCCCGCGGTGGCGACACCGGTCAAGAGCCGCGCCACGCCACGCTCGCGCTCGCGTTCGACCGCTCCTCGTCCTTTGAAGGTCTTCTTCTTCCACCCCAGCACCCAACCAAGCCCCGCTTCGAGCGTCGTCGAAGAAAGACTCAGTTCGTGACCGTATAAAGGCAACGCGGCCTCTAGGCGTAGCGTGTCGCGTGCACCCAGTCCGGCCGGTGTCACTCCGGCCTCGGCCAAGCGACGAAAGAGCCGTTCGGCCACCTCGTTCGGTGCGGCGATCTCGAGTCCCGGTTCGCCGGTGTAACCAGTTCCGGCCACTCGAATCTCTACCCCCTCGTAGTCAAAGCGAGCAACGCGAAAACGACCGACCTCGGCGAAGCGCGGGTCAACGATCGCGGCCTTCGTTCGAGCGCTCGGCCCTTGGACCGCCAAAATGCATCGCTCTGCCGTGACGTCGCGCCCGGGCAGCGCCGACGTGACACCAGAGGTATTCGAGGCGTTGGGCATGACGTCGAACTCATCCTTCGAGACCCACCACACGATGATGTCGTCCACCACGAAGCCTTCGTCGGTCAACAGATGGGTGTACTGAGCTCGCCCGGGCGCGATCTTCTCCAGATCATTAGTGAGTGTGTTTTGTAACGCCTCGAACATCTGCGCTCCATCGCATCGAACGGTGCCCAAATGGCTGACGTCAAAGACCACGGCGTCGCGACGACAGGCCAGATGTTCGGCCACCGTGCCGGTCGCGTACTGCAACGGCATCTCCCAACCACCGAAGGGTACGATCTTCGCGCCAAACTCCACGTGCACGTCGTAGAGAAACGGCCGGCGATCGCTCATTTTCGCGCCTACGCCGCTCGACCGTCCGCCCCACGCAGGTCGTGGTGACGAAGTATTTCGTGAAAATCTCGCCGGTACACCACGAGCAACGGGACCTCGGGGTAGAGCTCACGAAATCGACGAACCTTGCGATTCTTTTTTGTGGTCAATCGCTGTTCGAGGACCGTGAGTTCGATGAAGAGATGCTGCTCGGAAAGATAAAAATCCGGCCGAAAGCCACTAGTGGGAACTCCTCGGTCGCTCCAGGCCAACGGAAACTCGAAGGGCTCATAGATCCAAGGGTGCCCGTAGAGGGTCAACAAAGTGGCGAACAGCAGTTCACTCGGGTGAGCAAACGTTTGGAGAGTATTCGGTACCACGCTCGGATGGCGACGACGCGTTTCGTCGCTCGGCGTCGGAGAGGTCACGCCGAAGCGGCCCCCTTCTCCGACGTCGTGAGTTGCGATTCGCGAATCGTGACCGAGAGTTCGGCGACCACTTTCGCCAGGGGCACGATATTGAAGACCCCTTGTCCACCGCGCAAGAGATCGACGAGTTCTCCGTCGTCGTGGGCGAGTACCGAGCCGGCGTCCGAGAGCACCAGGCTGCTCGCGGCAAGATCGGCTCCGAGCGAGGTTCGCAGACACTCCACGGCCTGGCGCGCCCGCGAGAGCGACACACCTGAGCTGAGCAGCGACTTGATGACTTTGACTTCGAGGACGTCACCGTAGGCGTACGCGCGCTTGGAGCCACTGCCCGAGGCGGCCCGAATAGTGGGCGTGACTAGTTCGGTTCTCGCCCAATAGTCCAACTGACGGTAGGTGACGCCCGTGAGGCGACAGACCGTCGGTCCACTAAATCCAAAAATCGCGGTATCAGTCATACGTAGTCCCTCCCGACCGAGGCTTGTCCAGACTATCTCGACGGACTACACGAGTGTAGTTAGATTCACTCTAAACGGCAAAAAGGTCGGGTCGACCGAGCGAAGGCGACGAGGCTTCGGCGTGGAGCCGAGTCGGAATGCGGCCGGCCCGGCGGGCCAGGTAACCGGCGCGCACGGCGTCACGCAGAGCTTCGGCCATCAAGACCGGCTCGAGGGCCCGATTCATGGCCGAGGCCGCGAGGACCCCGTCACAGCCCAGTTCCATCGCCAGAGCCGCGTCCGACGCGGTGCCCACACCAGCATCCAGTAGCACCGGCGCCGAGAGCCGCTCGGTGATGAGTGAGATGGCGTGGGGGTTTCGGATCCCGAGGCCCGAACCGATCGGCGATCCGAGGGGCATCACCGCGACGCAGCCCAGCTGTTCGAGTCGTTGGGCGACGATCAAGTCGTCAGACGTGTACGCCCAGACCTCAAAGCCGCGGCGCACCAACTCTTCGGCGGCATTTAGTGTTTCGCTGGTGTCGGGCAGCAACGTCACGTCGTCGCCGATGACTTCGAGCTTGATCAAGGCGGTGGCGAAGGCTTCTCGAGCCAGTTCGGCCACCTTGACGGCCTCCGCGGCGCTATAACACCCGGCCGTGTTGGGCAACAACGTCACGTTCATCTCGCGCAACAGGTCATAAATCGAGCCCTTGACGTTGGGGTCAACTCGACGCAACGCCACCGTGGCAATCGAAGAGCCGGAGATTCTTATCGACGCTTCCAGCACGTCCAGGGAACGAAAACCGCCCGTGCCCACGACGAGTCTCGACGTTGAACTAAACGATCCGACTTGAAACAGCTCTTCCACGGCCCCAGCGTACTAACGAAAAGCGGTAACTAGGGTTGGAGCGTGCAGCCCATCACCGCCTTGTCGATCGCGGGCTCGGACTCGGGCGGCGGCGCGGGAATACAGGCCGATATCAGAACCTTCAGTGCCTTTGGCGTACACGCGACGACGGCGCTGACCGCGATCACCGCACAGAACACCGTGGGTGTCCGCACCATCGTCAACGTCGAGCCCGAGATGGTCGAAGCCCAAGTACGTGCGATCGTCTCCGATTTTGACGTCCGGGCCACCAAAACGGGCATGCTCGCACAAGCGCGCAGCGTGGAGCGAGTCAGTGTGCTGGCGAGCGAGGGAGTACTCCCCCTCCTCGTGGTCGATCCGGTCCTGGTCTCGACGAGTGGACAGGCCCTGATGGCCGAAGGCGGCGTGGAGGCGTACCGTACCGCCCTCATTCCCCTCGCCCACGTCGTCACGCCCAATCTTCACGAGGCCGCCGTGCTCTGTGGAGTGGACGTTCACGACGTGAGAAACCTCGAGGACTTGACGGCCATGGCGCGCACCATCTTGGCGATGGGCCCCGACTTCGTCCTGGTCAAGGGCGGACACTATGCCTACACTCCGAACGCCGAGCACTCGCCGGACCTGTTACTGAGTCGCGACGAGTTGACCGTCTTTGATGCCTTGCGCATCGAGACGATGAACGATCACGGCACCGGATGTTCGTTGTCCGCCGCGATTGCGGCCGGGCTCGGGCTCGGTCGTAGCGTCCTTGACGCCACGCGCGACGCGAAGTCATTCGTGCTCGCCGCCCTCACGAGTGCGTCGACCTGGCACCTCGGTCAGGGTCGCGGACCAATCGACCACTTTGGCTGGAACAGTGAGTGACGATCCCAAACCCCCGTTAACCACAACGACGAGTCTCTGGCCCGCCGCGGCGGTGCTGGGTCTCGCGGCCGTGATGTTGGTCGTTTTCCTGGTCATCAACCTCGTCGCCAACCAGGGCGTGAGCAAAGAGACCACCACGACGTTGGCGGTCGTGGTGGGCGGGCTGCAACCCGACGTCTCGCCGGGGCCCGCGTTGAAGTACTGCCTTCAAACCGAAGAAGTCCCCTCGAACATCGCCGACGCGTTCGTCATGCCCGAAGGCACCACTCCTACGGGCGGTGCCAATACGCCTAATTCCGGGGCCGGTGACTTCGACTGTTACGAGCCCATGAGAACGACCGGGGCGACCAGCGCGTCACTGATCGGTTTCTTTGACGCACAGTTGGCCTCACGGGACTGGAGTCTGTTCTCGAAGGGTGCGAGCAACGGTGATCCCCAATCGCTCTTTCAAAAGGCCGGCGACGACGGTTTCTACTGGGTGGTGGGCGTGACCGTCACCAAATCCAGCGCCACCAACGTCGACTGGACGTTTCGGATCTACCAGAACTCCGAGACGATCTAAGCCCTCAGTGGCTGACCAGTTCCGGCGCGGCGACCTTGTGATCCTGGGTCACCGCTGACCACAGCGCGAAGTTCAGTGGATAGATGACGTAGCCAATACGCGTGGCTGAGGCGACGCACATCATCACGGCGAAGGTCACGCTGAGTATCGCGAGCAGTTGTGACAGTGTCAAGGGCCAGTGAGCGCGCATGTACTTCGCCGCGAAGTAGCCACCAATCAAGAACGTCACCGGCGCCAGCACGTGACCGAGTTGGGGCAACCACGTCGTGAGGATGTGGCCCGGCAACGCGCTCGCGGCCGGCGACGAGACCCCGGCGAGTCCGAGGGGGAAGGCAAAAACGTTCGTCATGAACGCAGCGGGCGCTCGAAAGATAAACGGCACCGTGGTCACGACCACGATCGAACCAATCCACAACAAGACTCGTCGCCACGTGGAGCGTCCCTCCTTGTTACGCGCGACCAGCAGCGCGCCGGCCGCCATCGGCCACGCCGTCAACTTCATCGCCGCCGCGAGTCCGAGACTGATGCCGGCCAAATTCGACTGGCGACGCTGCAACGCCGCGACGCCTAGTAAGAGCAACGCCAAGATCGGCATGTCGTCGCCACCGGTGGAGAGAAAGAGCGCGCCCGTCGGCAGGGCGATGAGCACTTGGGCGACGCGCAGTTTCTGTTCCCTGGTGAGTCGCAGAAGGGCGAGCGCCCAGCCGCTCGCCAAGAGCGTCATCAGGGTCATCACGATTCGCGCGTCGGTCAAACCTTTACTCTCGTGCGTCGCCGCGCTCGGCAGGCCGAAGACGCCCATCAAAGGAAAGTAGGGAAAGAACGATTCAAAGGCCGGGAGACCATGGATCTCATTGACGACGTGCCCGTGGACTTTGTATGCGCGGTAGGGATCTTGGCCTTTACTGAGCAGCTGGCCCGCCCGCGAGATCACGCCAACCTCGGGCTGGGCGTGACGCCAGTGCGCCTCGAGGCCCAGTGGGACAAAGACCGCGCCGAGCACGACCAGGCCCAAGAGCACCATGCGGATGAGGTGCGCTCGTTTACGGGCCCGTCGGCCCGCAATGAACGCGGCAATGGCCACGAAGGCGTAAGGGCCAACGGTCAAATAGCCCCACTGCCACTGCGCGGGCTGCGTGGAGGTCCAGCCCAGCATCAAGGCGAAGCTTGCGGCCAGCCCGTAGAGCAACGCGTCGCTGGTGAGTTTGGCGAGCGCCGACCACCACGTCAAGGCGCGATCGCGCGCGGTCCAGAGCTGCGCCAACATGACGTTAAGTGTACTGAGCCATCGTCGTCCTGCGGCGCTTCAACTACTGCGTGGTGCCACTCGACTGGCGTCGAAGGGGGTACATGGTTCGCGGCGGAATCGGGCCGGTGAAGAACCTCTCAATGATCTTCACGCACTCTTTGGTTCGTTCCTTGAGCACGGCGTGTGACGTGCCAGGTAGCACGGCGAGCTGCGCCTCGGGAATCGCTTGATACATCTCGACGGTGTGCGAAAGAGTCGTCACGTCGTCGTCACCCGACATCACCAACACCGGCACCGCTATGGTGGCCAACTCTTTGAGTGTCAACACGGGCTGTGTCTTGACCAGCGCCAAGGACTTTTCCACCACGGCACTGGCGTGGGCGATGCCGTTGGGCGAGTGTTTCGCGTACTGCTCGGCAAAGTCAGCGAAGCCTTCGCTGGCCGGCGTGAACTCTTCCATCGACACGAGCCCTTGGAAGTGATAGTTCGCACCCACCACGACGACTCTCTTTAATAAGTCCGGTCGACGCAGCGCCACGATGATCGCCACGTTGGCGCCGTCACTGTGGCCCAGCAGATGGACGCGTCGTCCGAGAAATTCCACAAAGGCAATCGTCTCGTCGGCCATAGCCTCATAGGAGAAGGGCAGGTCGGTGTCGGCACTTCGCCCGTGGCCGCGACGATCAAAGGCGGCCAGAGAGAATCGCTTGGACAGGCCTGGTCCCAACACTCGAAGAAGGCTCTCGCTGCTGCTCAATCCCCCGTGTAGCAACAAAACGATCGGACCCCTCTTCTTGGGCAGCAGCGCCCACGTCGGATGGTCATTGAGCAAGATTCGTGTCACTCAGGAGATGGTACGGCGTCGAACGGGAGCGACGAACACCCTGCGTAGTCTGGTCCGATGCGCGCCTTCGTCGTCAGCGAAACCAACGGACACCTGAGCCGTGAACTCCGTGAGGTCGAGCCCGTTCGGGTCGACGAGAGCGACCTCAAGGTCAAGCTCGAATACTCGAGTGTGAACTTCAAAGACGCCATGGTCGCCCAGGCACCGAGCCGGGTCCGTCGCGTCAGCACGCTCGTGGGTGGCGTCGACGCCGCTGGAGTGGTCGAGAGCTCTGGCGACGACCTCTTCGCCCCCGGAACGCGCGTCGCCGTGCACGGCGGGAATCTCGGCGTCGGGCGCGATGGCGGTTTCGCGGAATACATCTTCGCACCGCGACGCTATCTTTCCCCACTGCCACCGTCAATCAGTACGCGCGACGCGATGGTCATCGGCACCGCGGGCTTCACGGCCATGGCCAGCGTGCTCGCGCTCGAGGATCGAGGACTCGAGCCCGGTGCGCTGATTCTCGTCACCGGCGCCACCGGCGGTGTCGGTTCACAGGCCGTGACCTATCTCGCACTTCGGGGCTACTCGCCGGTGGCTTCGACGGGCTCGCCCGACGGGGCCGAGTGGCTCGTCAATCGAGGGGCCGTGCGCGTCATTGGACGAGCCGACGTCAGCGATCGGTTTGATCGAATGTTGGGCAGTGAACTCTGGGACGGCGCCGTTGACTGCGTCGGTGGTCAGACGCTGCACCAGTTGCTCCGTTCGATGCGCTACGGGACGAGCGTGGCCGCGAGCGGCATACTGGCGGGCGCCGAGCTTGAGACCACGCTTTATCCCTTCATCACTCGTGCCGTGACGCTCGTGGGCGTCGACACCGTGCAAGCCAACTCCGCCTCGCGCCAGCGCGTCTGGCGCACTTTGGGCGAGTTGGCGCCACGAATCGACTTCACGTCGCTCATTGATCGGGTGATCGCGCTTGAGGATCTTTCGCTCGCGCTCGACGACGTTGGCGCTGGTCGAACCCGAGGTCGAATTCTTGTGCAACTCGACCTCTAGACAGCCCCGACGACTTAGTAGAGCGGGCTCACCACGAGTCGACCGTTGTTGCACGGAGCCACGGGGTAGGCCGGCGTCACGTCAATTGAGCCGCCCTTCGCGACAAATTGGACGCTCAGCGTGACCGCGTTCGGGCAGGCGGTGGTACCGGTCTGCACGTCAGAGTAAGCCAATGAGAACTCAGCAGTTCCGTTTTGGCTCACGCTCACCAGCGACGGTGGCTGGTTCGCCGGAGCGCTCAGAAACTGAAAACTGTTGCCGCTCGAGGGCACGTCCAGCGCGGACGATGTCAATACCGCGCCCAGCTTGTCCTGGAGCGTGATGATCGGCCACCCGTCTAAGGTGCACGAACCTGCGCTCGACTTGGTCAAGGTGACGCTCGCGTAGATCGTGCCCGCCGCTCCCTCACCCTCGTTGTAGACGCCCGAAAAGTCCGACGAGTGACACGTCGTGTTGGCCAGAGAGGTACTGGTCACCGGCACCGTGGTCGAAGTGGTGGTCGTGGTGTTAGAAGAGTCGATGACGTGGCGGCTCAAGGTGTAAATGGCGACAAAGGCGAAGAAAATGGCGAGTGACTTAAGGGCCCGACTCACGTATCGAAGTCCTCAGGCTTCACTTGGTCGAGAAACTCTCGAAGCTGCGCGACCAGATCGGCCTCGTTCGGTGAGTCCAGTTCCACGTACTCCTCGTCTTCTTCGTCGTACGCTAATTTCATCACCCGCCCCTCCGCGGCCATCAGGTCGTCGCTGATCAGTATCGGCGAACCCACGCGAAGAGCCAAAGCCACCGCGTCACTCGGACGGGCGCTGACGACGATCTCCTCGCCCGAGCGGATCAGGCGCAGATTGGCGAAGTACGTGTTGTCAACCAACTCGGTGACTTCCACCGAGAACAGCTTCGCACCCAGAGCACTCACGACCTGACCGAGTAGATCGTGCGACATCGGGCGCGGCGACGTCACTCCTTGCAAGGCGTACGCGATGGCCGCCGCCTCGGGCGCGCCAATGTAGATCGGGAGCACACGCTCGCCCCCTACCTCCTCGAGCAGCAACAGCGGCGTCGAGGACCCCACGTCAACGCGTACCGCGCGGAGTACCACCTCAATCATGGGGCCAGCCTAGACCCCGACTCTGCGACGAAGGGTGTCTAGAGGCTCAAGTGCGCCGAGAGTTCGCGTTCAACCAGTACGTTGCAAAGCGCGGTGACTTCTCGAGCAACGTCGGCGACGTCGGTGAGGGATTGGACACGCAGTCGTTCGTTATTGACACTACGCAGCGGACGCGTTAACTCATCGATGACGCCGAACTCGCGTTCAGCAATGCGCCGAAGAGAACCGAGAAGCCGGGCGTCGACGCCACGCGAGAGCAACGCGCGCGCGTAGGCCGCGACGCGCACGTCAAAAGCGCTGAACGTGGCCTCACCTTCGACCTCGTGCGGCGTCACGAGCCCCAGCGACTGAATCTGATTGAACTCTTCGGCCGTGAGACCCAACGTGGCGATCAATTCGTCGAGAGTGAAGTACTGCTTTATCGGCGTCGACACCGAATCCGCGGACTCCGGTGCCACGACGCTCAATCCCGGGCGCGGCGCGGGCGCGGGTGCGCTCACCACGCTCATCGTGGCTTCACGAGCCGCATGACGCCCGGAGTGCGTCACGTTCGGCACTACCAGAAGGCCCTGTTCAATGAGTCGCAAGCGCACCACGCGCAACGGCACGAACTCCTCTTGGGCGAGGCGAATCGCCTCGCGCAGACAGTCGACGTCGCGCTCAGAGTACAGACGGTAGCCCTTGCGGCTCCGGCTCGGCTGCACCAGTCCCTTGTCTTCGTAGTAGCGAATCTTGGATAGTTCGACGTCCGGAAAAAGTTTGCGCAACTGCGCGTGCACTTCACCGATGCGCATACCACCTTGACTGACGCTCATCGTGTCGCCTCCCAAAAAACCAGTTTGAATTTGCCAATCTGCACTTCGTCGGCGGAGTGCAGGGTCGTCTCTTCGACGCGCCGTCCGTTGACGTAGGTGCCATTGAGCGAGTTGAGATCACGCAACGTAATTCGTCCGCTCGCCGTGCGGGTAAAGACCGCGTGATGACGTGAAACCGAGACGTCGTCGAGTAAAAGATCACTCGCCTCGTGTCGACCCACCGTCGTCACGTCTTTCGCGAGCTCGATCCGAGTGCCCGCTTGAGGTCCCGCGGCGATCACCAATTCGTCACGGTGTTCACCTTGCGGTCCTCGGTTGGCGTCTGGGTGCATCGCGTCGGGCGCACTGACGACCGGTACCGCAATCGTCTCGGGTGACGTGGCCTCGTGTTGGGGAGCACCGCAGGACCAGCAGAAATTCGCGTTGGCGTTGAGTATCTCTCCACAGCGTCGGCAGTTCACGTGACTCACACTAGTGAACTTTGGAAAACGCTGTCGGGGCTACGAGGTCGTCAGGGCGCGGTAACCGGGGGCGTCTAGAAGTGCGTCGAAGTCGCTGGGTGAACTTGTCTCAATCTCACAGATCCAGCCCGCACCGTAAGGATCACTATTCACTAATTCGGGCGAGGAGCGCAGCGCGTCGTTCACCGCTGTGACATTCCCGGACACCGGGGCGTAAATCTCCGACACCGATTTGGTGGACTCGACTTCGCCGATGACGCCTCTGGCGCTTACCGTGGCGCCGACCTTGGGCAGATCGACGAAGACAACGTCACCCAGGGCGTCTTGGGCGTAGTCGGTGATGCCCACGCGCACGCGCTCACCCTCACGTTGGGCCCATTCGTGATCACTGGAGTAGCGAAGTTCGTCCGGTATCTGCATGCGAGACAACTTACAAGATTGATCGAGCCTGGCGTCCGGTGCGCAGTGCGTGAAGGGCCGGTCTAACGTAGCCAACGAGGACGAGCCACGAGAGGCTCAGGCCCATGAGGCCAATGACCCAACAGCACGTTCGGGCATCGTGTTGCCAGGGCCGCAACGCGCCGTGGTGCGGATTGGTCGTCAACAAGAACAACGGAAAGGCCGTCATCAGGGCGAACGTCGAGACCTTGCCCCACCAGAGCACGTTGATACGCGCCGCGCCCAGGGCCGCGAGGACCAGCGTCAGCACGGACACCAGCACTTCTCGAACCAACGTCAAGCCCGCGAACCACCACGGGACTCCCCCGGCAACCGCGACCGCGATCAGTCCGCCAATCACGAGCAACCGATCGGCCGTGGGATCGAGAATCTTGCCCACGGTGGAGACCTGATGTAGCCGACGAGCCAGGTAGCCGTCGATCCAGTCGGTCGCGCCGAGCACCGCGAGCAACCACGCGGCCACCGCTCGGTGGTTCGTGCCAAAGAGCAGCCAGAAGAAGACGGGTAGAAACGCGAGACGAAGCACCGTGACGCCATTCGCCCACGTCAGCCACCCCGCGTCGACCTGATCGCTCTCACCCACGATGTGAGCGTATTACTACGCGACGGTGATCGACTGGTCCAAAAAGACGTCTTGCACGGCGTGCATCAAAGCGGCACCCTCATCGAGGGGACGTTGAAAGGCCTTACGCCCGAGGATGAGGCCCTGACCACCGGCGCGCTTGTTGATGACCGCCGTGCGCACCGCCGTCGCCAGATCGTTGTCGCCCTTGGCCTCGCCACCTGAGTTGATGAGCCCGATACGACCGGCGTAGCAGTTGACGACCTGCCAACGCGTCAAATCAATGGGATTGTCGGTCGTCAACTCCGAGTACACGCGAGGATCGGTCTTGCCGAACTTGACGGCGTTGTAGCCCCCATTGTTGACGGGCTGCTTCTGTTTGATGATGTCCGCTTCGATGGTCACCCCGAGGTGATTGGCCTGGCCCGTCAGGTCGGCGCTGAGGTGATAGTCCACTCCACCAGTGACGAAGGCGTCATTGCGCAAATAGCACCACAACACGGTAAAGAGTCCCGCCCGGTGGGCCTCGGCGAAGGCCGCCGTGATCTCTTCAATCTGGTGAATCGAACCTTCGGAGCCGAAGTAGATCGTCGCACCCACGCCCACGGCGCCGAGATCGGCGGCTTGGCGAACCGAGGCGAAGAGTTGCTGGTCGAAACTGTTGGGATAACGCAAGAGATCATTGTGGTTGAGCTTGACAATGAAGGGAATCCGGTGCACGTAGCGGCGCGAGACGATGCCGAGAGTGCCCAAGGTCGTGGCGATGGCGTTGCACTCGCCCGCCAGGGCCAGGTCGCAGAGTCGTGCCGGGTCGAAGTACTCGGGGTTCGGGGTAAAGCTGGCCGCCGCGGAGTGTTCAATTCCCTGGTCCACCGGGAGGATCGACAGGTAGCCGGTGCCTCCCAGACGGCCATGGTTGTAGAGCGTGCCGAGGTTGCGCAAGACGGTTGCATTTCGGTCACTCCAGGTGAACACGTCATCGAGAAAACTCGGGCCGGGGAGGGTCAAAAGTTCCTTGGGAAACGCGGTGGCCTGATGATCGAGCAATAACGTCGCGTCGTCACCTAAGAGGGCGGCAATATCCATGGGCAAATCTTACAAGGTCTGTCACGGTCTACTTTCTCGTTGCACTGCGCCTCACTCACCTCGAGCGGCTACCCACTGGTAGGTACAGTGGGCCATGGACCTCGAGTACCGCTCATCGTTGACGCGGCGTCTCGCGGCCGTGCACTCGCTCTACGACGATGCGTGTTCGACGATGACACTCGAACAGATCAACGCGGTGGTCCAGCCCACGACGCTCCCCATTGCCTTTTCGCTGGTGCACCAAGTGCTCATTGAAGACGGCAGCTTGGTCTTTCTCGGCGGCCCGGCGCCCCAGTTCGACGACTCGTGGGCCGCGCGCCTTGAACTCGGCGTCGCCGACCACGGCAAGCACAAGAGTGTCGAAGAGATGATGCACCAGCGCGTCGGCGATTTCGGGGCCCTCCGGGAGTTCCAGCGCCTCGTGTTTGACGCCACCGAGGGCTACGTCGCCTCCATCGAGCCCGCGGCGTTCAGCGACGTGCTCATCCATCCGCCCTACGGCGACGCGATTGCCAACACCTTCTCGGCCCGGGTGGGCGGCGCCCATGGCATCACGCGCAGCGACGCCCTCGAGTGCTGGATCTACCAACACGCCCTGCGCCACATGGGTGAAATCGAACACGCCCGTTCGCTCGTCGGGCTGCACGGCATGACCTCGTAATTTCGATGCGCTGTAGAGTCTCCCTACAACGTTTTGATGGGAAGACATGACACTCGTACAAGGAACCACGACCGCCAGATTTGACGCGCTGCGTGATCATTTGGAGACGAGCTTCGCCAACGGCGGCGACGTGGGCGCCTCCATCGCGGTCATACACCGTGGTGAGTTGGTCTGTGACTTGTGGGGCGGCTTTAAGGACGAAGCGATGCACACACCATGGGAGCGCGACACCATCGTCAACGTGTGGTCCACTACCAAAACCATGACCTTTCTGGTCGCTCTCATGCTCTACGACCGTGGCGACCTTGATTTCGACGAGAAAGTCTCGACGTATTGGCCCGAGTTCGCGGCCAACGGCAAGGGCGACATTGAAGTGCGACATCTGATGAATCACTGCGCGGGGCTCTCGGGATTCAGTGAGGCGATCAAAGCCGAAGACCTGGCGGATTGGGATCGCTGCGTCCAGGATTTGGCCAACCAAACACCCTGGTGGGACGACCGCTCTGTCTCGGGCTATCACGCGGTGACCCAGGGCTACCTGATCGGCGAGGTCGTGCGCCGCGTTACCGGCACCACTATTGGACAGTTCTTCAAGGGCGAAGTCGCGGACGTGCTCGGAGCCGATTTTTTCATCGGTCTGCCCGAATCCGAAGAGCCCCGGGTCAGTCTCGTCATTCCCCCGACCACGTCCGAACTCTTACCGTCTGACTCGAACTCCATTGGCTATCGCACATTGACGTCGCCCCCAGTGTCGGCGAGCGCCCCGCACCATCGTTGGTGGCGAGCGGCCGAGATCCCGGCCGCCAACGGTCACGGCAACGCGAGGTCCGTCGCCTCAATTCAACAGATCATCACCAACAACGGTCACGCCGAGGGTCATCGGTTCTTCAGCGAGAAGACCGGCGACAAGGTCTTCCAGGTTCAAACGAGCGGTATGGACCAAGTGCTCGACTTCAACGTGAACTTTGGCCTCGGCTACGGACTGGCGAGCAGTGACGTCCCGCTCGGACCGCGTGAATGTTATTGGGGTGGCTACGGTGGCTCAATCATCATCATGGATCAAGACGTCGACTTAACCGTCGCGTACATGATGAACAAGATGCAGTTCGGCCTGGTGGGTGACACCCGCGGACCGGCCATCGCTTTCGCGGCGGCGATGGCGGCCTTGAGCTAGTCGAGCTTTTTCTTCGACGTCGGCGTCACGCGACGCTTTCGATTCTTTCGCGGCAGCGTCGCGCCGAGATCCTTTAAACGATCACTCGCGTCGTAGGCGTCCGGTTCGGCGATGACCACGCGTGAGAAGAGTTCTCGCGCCGACGTCGTGTCGCCGGCCCGGTCGTAGACGTCCGCCAAGGCGTACCACAGGCGCACGTGACGGTACGAGGGGTTGCGCAGGTTCTTGGTCGCGCCCGCTCGCGTCAAGAGCTCGATGGCCTCGTCGTAGCGCCGTTGATCGGCCCAGGTCGCGGCCATGACGATCCGGCCCTCGGCCAGCACCTCGGCCGTCGGTTCACTCTCTTGGAGTTCGCCGTAAGCCTTCTCGACGGCACGATAGCGGTGGTTGGCCCGGTCGGCGTCCATCACCAGAGGGAGATGTTCTGGGTCACCGGTGATGGCGAAGTACGCACGAAGGTGAATCTTGGCCATTGCCCAGCGCTCGGCTCGATACGCGCCGAGTCCGGTGAGTTCGCGCACGGCAGCGACGCCGGGCGTGGCGTCCGCCACGATTCGCCCCAGTCGCAACGCCTCTTCGTAACGTTTGCGGTCGTACGCCTCGGCCGCTCTGGTGAGGGTGTTCACCATTTTCTCTCGCATGTACGTCGTACCAATGAAGGCCCTTCGCACGTCGGCGGCGACTTCACCGGGCAAGGCGTATTTGACACGCACTTTGGTCTTACCCGCGGCGGCACTTCGTATCTCGGGCCGCTCGACAGACTCCCACTGACTCATTGGATCAGGTGTGCGTTTACGACTCTTCGCGTCTCCGAGCTCTGCGCCCGTGCTGGTGATGTTGTTGGCACCTTTGCGAGCGACACTGCCCCAGCCCTGTTGCTTGGCTCGCTCACCGGCCTCTTGTCGTTTGCGCTGCTCGGGCGTCAGGGGCGTGGGCGCACGAGAGGAGCCAAACCTCGTCGGTCGCTCCGTTCGAGAGGACGATTTTCGCCCCGTGCTCGGACGGCGCGAGGTGGAGTCACCGTTGGACTTGCGGTAGGGGCGGGTCTCTTTCGGGGGCCCCGACTCGGCGTCTCGTGAACCTCGTTGAGGTCGCGCGTCGCGCGCAGAAGGACCGCGCGGCTTCGCGCCACGGTTGTCGTCACGCCGGGAAGGTTCACGTCGCTCGGGTCTCTCGCCCGAATGCTTCGATTTAGCCTGACCAGGCCGGCCTTTTGGGTCTCGAATTGACGGCCTCGACGCCGACGAGGGTCGTGAACCAACGGGCGGCTCTCCCCCTCGGGGCGTTCGGCGAGAAGGAGGTTTCGATGCGGGCACGTTTCAGTCTATCTTTCGCCCGAAAGTATGAGGCTGGCCCGAACTCGCCCATAGAACGCTTCGGTGCGTCCACTATCTCGCGTCGTCGACGAACCCGGATTCCGGAAAGACTGGGTGGTACATTCGCAATATGATTCCAGACCTTCAACAACGTATTGACAGCGCTTTACAAGACATTCAACTGCTCGATCACCCGTTCTATCGCCGGTGGGAAGCCGGAGAATTGAAACGAGACGAGTTGACCCACTACGCCGAACAGTATCGATTCTTTGAGACGATGCTTCCGACGTTTCTTCAACAGCTGAGCGAGGAACTGAGCCCGGGTCAAGCGAGAGATTTGGTTGATGCGAATCTGTCGGACGAGGTAACGCCGCCATCTCACGTAGAGCTCTTTGAGGAATTTGCCCGATTTTATGACGCGTCAACTGTTTCGATATCGCCCGCAATGGCGAATCTCGTGGACTCCTATGCCCAGGCACTTCTACGCGGTTCGGCCTCGGGGCTCGCTGGACTGTTTGCCTACGAAAGCCAAGGTGCCGCGATCGCCGACTCCAAAGCCGCCGGCTTGAACAAGCATTACGGCGCGAGCGATGAAGCCCTGACGTTCTGGCAGGAGCACGGATCGATCGAGGGCGACCACGCGAAGTGGACCTTCGACGCACTGTCATCATTGGATCCTGATCTCGACGAAGTTGCGTTGTCCACGCGTTTGGTGGGCGAAGCGTGGTGGGCCTTTCTCGACGAACGCGAGATGCAGTCCGCTTAACACCACCCACCGGTGGAACTCAATAAACGAAGACACCCCCTCGAGCCGAGCGAGTGCGGACCTGTTCGCCGGATAACTCAACGACGCTAAGTTACAGAGTGAGTTGGTGACACCTATGACGACGCAACCTCTAACCCAACGTCCAGCCTGGGTCGCTCTCGCCGCTCACCACCGTGACACGACGTCGTGGCACCTGCGCGATCTCTTCAACGGCGATCCGGGCCGGGCCCTTCGCTTCACGGGCCAAGCCGCGGGACTCTACCTCGACTACTCAAAAAACCTCATCGACGACGACACCATGTCCCTCCTAGCCCAGCTGGCCATGGAGTCGCGAGTCGAAGAGCGTCGTGACGCCATGTTCGCCGGAGAACACCTGAACGTTTCGGAAGATCGAGCAGTGCTGCACGTCGCGCTTCGCATGCCAAAAGACGTCTCGCTGGTCGTCGACGGCGTCGACGTCGTGGCTCAAGTGCACCAGGTCCTCGAACGCATGAGCGCCTTCGCAAAACTGGTTCGAAGTGGACAGTGGCGGGGCCACACGGGTAAGGCGATCAAGAACATCGTCAATATCGGCATCGGCGGATCAGACCTCGGTCCCGTGATGGCCTACGAAGCGCTCCGGCACTTCTCCCAGCGTGATCTCACCTTTCGCTTTGTGTCCAACGTCGACGCGACGGACTTCGTCGAGTCGGTACGTGACCTCGTCCCCGACGAGACGCTCTTTATTGTCTCTTCGAAGACGTTCAGCACTCTTGAGACGCTCACCAACGCCGCCTCCGCTCGCGACTGGCTCGTGACGAGTCTTGGTGAGGAAGCCGTGGTCAAGCACTTCGTCGCGGTCTCCACCAACGCCGACAAGGTGGCCGCCTTTGGCATCGACGTGGCGAACATGTTCGGCTTTTGGGACTGGGTCGGGGGCCGCTACTCGATGGACAGCGCGATCGGCCTCTCGACGATGCTGGCCGTGGGGCCCGAGAATTTCTACGCGATGTTGGCGGGCTTTCACGACATGGATCAGCACTTTCGCACCGCACCCGTGCAAGAAAATCTGCCGATTCTGATGGGTCTGCTCGCGTTTTGGAACAACAACGTTTTGGGCTTCCCCACTGTGGTGGTGATGCCCTACGACCAGTACCTTCATCGACTGCCCGCGTACTTACAACAGCTCACCATGGAGTCCAACGGCAAGCACGTTACCGAAAACGGCCAGCGCGTGACGTACCCGACCGGTCCGATCTACTGGGGTGAACCCGGAACCAACGGCCAGCACAGCTTCTATCAACTGCTCCACCAAGGCACCACTGTCGTACCCGTTGACTTCATCGGCTTCGCCACGAGTCTCAACCCGCTGGGTGCGCATCACGACATCTTGATGTCGAACGTCTTCGCCCAAGCGCAGGCCCTGGCCTTTGGACGGACGGAAGAGGAGCTGCGCGCTGCGGGCGTCGACGAGGGTCAGATCGCCGCTCGCGTAATGGAAGGCAACCGCCCCTCCAACGTCCTCTTGGCAAAAGCCCTCTCACCACGACTTTTGGGGTCGCTCATCGCGCTCTACGAACACTCGGTGTTCGTCCAGGGCACTCTGTGGGGCATCGACTCGTTTGACCAATGGGGTGTAGAACTAGGCAAACAACTCGCCGTCGACATCCTCCCCGAACTTGGCCCCGGAGCACTTCCCGCGTTGGCGCACGACTCATCGACGAACGCACTGATCGAGCACTACCGATTCTTGAAGAAGAATGGACAGCAAGATGACAACCGATAAGCCAATGCAGTTAGGGATGGTCGGGCTCGGTCGAATGGGCTCGAACCTCGTTCGCCGTCTGGTCAACGACGGACATAGTTGCGTGGTCTTTGACGTGAATGCGAAGGCCGTCACGTCGCTCGAGGGAGAACGAGTCCACGGCGCGAGTTCTTTGCGAGAGATGGTCAAGGGACTCACCGCACCTCGAGCCATCTGGCTCATGCTCCCGGCCGCGATCACGCAGGAGACGCTCGATGAGTTAAGTGGTTACCTCGAGGCGAACGACGTAGTCATCGACGGGGGAAACTCCTTTTATCAAGACGACATCGAGCGAGCTCGCCAACTCGCCCAACGCAACGTGCACTACGTCGACTGTGGGACGAGCGGCGGTGTCTGGGGGTTCGAGCGCGGCTACAGCCTGATGATCGGTGGCGAAGACGAGGTCATCGCTCGCCTCGATCCAATCTTCAACTCCATCGCCCCCGGCGACGACGGCACGGTACCCACGCCCGGGCGAACCGGCAGCACCACCGCCGCCAAGGGCTACTTGCACTGTGGCCCGAACGGTGCCGGTCACTTCGTCAAGATGGTACACAACGGCATCGAATACGGGATGATGGGTGCGATCGCCGAGGGACTGAATATTCTCCAGCACGCCAATGTCGGAAAGCAACACGGCGTGGCCGACGCCGAGACCTCGCCGGTGCAGAACCCTGAGTACTACCTTTACGATTTCGACCTGGCCGACGTGGCCGAAGTGTGGCGACACGGCTCCGTCATCAGTTCCTGGCTCGTCGATCTCACCGCCCAAGCACTCGCTCGATCCCCCGAACTCGCCGAGTTCAGCGGTCACGTCTCGGACTCGGGCGAAGGGCGTTGGACCGTCGAAGCGGCGATCAACGAGACCGTCCCCGCTCCGATCATCAGCGCCGCGCTGTGGCAACGCTACGAATCGCGAGGGGCCGGCGAGTTCACCGCCAAGGTTCTTTCGGCGATGCGCGCGGGCTTTGGCGGTCACGTGGAGAAAACCTCCTAGTGCGCCACGAGTTGCGAGCATTCGATGATCTCGACGCACTCGCCTTAGGTGCCGCAGAGTTCGCGAGCGAAGCGGCCCACGACCTCGAGACTCGAGAGTCCCCCTTCACGGTCGCGTTCAGCGGAGGCACGAGCCCGTGGCTCATGATGAAAGACCTCGTGAAGGCCCACGTGGCCTGGGCTCACACGATCATCTATCAGGTAGATGAACGGGTCGCGCCCGAAGGCAGCGATCTACGAAACTTGACGCACCTGCGTGAAAGTCTCGCCGCCACGCCGGCGCCCATCGAGGCGATGGGCGTTAACGACGACGACCTCGAGGGTGCGGCCGCTCGTTATGCGCAGTTGCTTCCCCCACGCTTCGACTTGGTGCACTTGGGCCTCGGTGCTGACGGACACTGCGCCTCACTGATTCCGAACGATCCGGTGTTGAGCGTCACCGATCGGCTCGTCGCTCTCACCGGCCCCTACCAAGACACCCGACGAATGACCCTCACCTACCCCGCACTCGCGCGAGCCAATCAACTTCTTTGGCTCGTCAGCGGGGCCGACAAGCACGAGGCGCTGGAGAAGCTGCTCGACGGCGACCCTTCAATACCGGCCGGACGCGTCGAGGCCGACCGCTCGATCGTGATGGCCGATCACCAAGCGTTGAAAAGGTGAATATCGTTGGGTTTCCCCGACCGTTCGAACAGCAGGTGCGCCCGTGACTAAGAAGCAGCCAACCAGCGACCGACCCCGCCCGGAAAATCACGTCATCGTGATCTTTGGCATTACGGGCGATCTCGCACGACGCAAGATACTTCCCGGACTGTTTCACCTTTCGGTCGCGGGACTGTTGCCCGAGCGTTACCGAATCATTGGCTGTGCGCGCCCCAACAAAGCAATGAGCGCCGACGAGTTCCGAAAGTACGCCTACGACGCCGCGTGTGAGTTCGCCTCCGACAAGCCCGAGGGTGAGCAGTGGGCCACCTTTGCCAAGAACCTCGCCTTCGCGGTCGACCCGGACGACGGTCCCGACGGACTCGAAGCCTCAGTCACCCGCGCGGAACAAGAGCTCGGAGGTGGCGTGCGCCGGCTCTACCATCTCGCCATACCCCCCAATGCCATGCGTGGGGTCATCAAACTCCTCGGCCTCAAGGGTCTCAACAAGAACGCGCGCATCATCTGCGAAAAGCCCTTCGGCGTCGACTTGGCGTCCGCTAAGGAACTGAACCGCGAGATCGAGGAGTACTTCGACGAGAGCCAGGTCTTTCGCATCGACCACTTTCTTGGCAAAGAGTCGATCGACAACATCCTCGCTCTGCGTTTCGCCAACGAACTCTTCGAACCCCTCTGGCGTCGCAATCACGTGCGCTACGTGCAGATTGACGTGCCCGAGACGCTCTCGATCGAGGGACGCGGCGTCTTTTACGACCAGACCGGCGCCTTTCGCGACATGGTCGTCACGCACATGTTTCAGGTGCTGGGCATGCTCGCCATGGAACAGCCCACCTCACTCACCGCGCGGCCCCTGCGTGACGAGGTGAACAAGGTCTTTGAGACCCTTCGACCGCTTGATCCCCGCGAGGTCATACGCGGGCAGTTCGTTGGCTATCAAGCCGAGAGCGGGGTCGAACCCGACTCCAGCACCGAGACGTTCATTGCGTTGCGGGCGTGGATCGACAATTCAAGGTGGAAGGGCGTACCGTTTTACCTGCGAACCGGCAAGTGCCTAGCCGAAAGTCACCAGATGATCACCATTGGACTTCGCGAGCCGGTGATGGAGATCTTCCCCAATGAAGCGACGGTCGCCGAGCACACGGGGAACAAACTGATCATCGATTTCAAGGACCCTGGTTCAATTCACGCCCACTTTTTAGCCAAGCAACCGGGCCCACAGATGACCCTCGGACTCGCCAAGATGCACTTTCACTACCGCGACTCTTTCCAAGAAAAGAACAACCTCGAGGCCTACGAAAGACTGTTGTTGGAAGTCATGCTGGGCAATCAAGCGCTCTTTACCCGCTCCGACGGCATCGAACGACTCTGGGAAGTGGCATCGCCCCTACTCGAGCACCCTTCGCCCATCGAACCTTACGAGCGGGGCTCGTGGGGACCGGCGTCAATGGAAACCATCATCGCGCCCGATCACTGGACGCTCTCGGAGTGAGCAGCCCGACGATACGTCTTGTACTCAGCGACGTCGACGGCACGTTGGTGACGCCCGAGAAACTCCTCACCAAAAAGACGATTGCCGCGGTCGAACGACTGAAGGCCGAAGGCGTCCTCTTCGCCATTACCAGTGGACGGCCGCCTCGCGGACTCACGATGCTCATTGAGCCCCTCGATCTCACCACTCCCCTCGCTGCGTTCAACGGTGGCCTCATTGTCAATCGCGAATTGACCACGTTGAAGGAACTGACCGTCCGCGACGAGATTGTCGGCCCGATCATCGAAGTCCTTTCCACCCACGCGCTCTCGGTGTGGGTCTACCAAAGCACCGACTGGTTTGTCCTCGATCTCGATGGTCTTCACGTCGCTCACGAGTCGGACGTCTGTCAGTTTGGCCCTTCAGCGTTGTCGAACTTCGACAAAGTGCGTGGCGACATCATCAAGGTAGTTGGCGTGAGCGATGACCCCGCGGTCGTCGCCGCCGCGACGGCCTCACTCAACGAGCAGTTCGCCGACGACGTGTCAGCCACGAGTTCTCAGACCTACTACATCGACGTCACGCACCGTGACGCGAATAAGGGAAGCGTCGTCGACTACCTCGCCCGCACACTTTCCCTTGAATCCAGCGAAATTGCCACCATCGGGGACATGTCGAACGATGTGTTGATGTTCGCTCGTTCGGGAATGAGTATCGCCATGGGCAACGCAAGCGACGAAGTCAAGGGCTCAGCCACTCACGTCACGATGTCCAACGAAGATGAAGGATTCTCTCACGCGATCGAGAAATACATCATTTAAATACTGCGCTGGACTTCAGTCACCGAGCCAGCTCGTTCGAGAACATCTCGACTCACGTCAATCCCCTAGGAATCCCTAGTTCGCTGGAACTCGAGTCCACGACACGCCACCGTCATCGGTACGCAGAAGTTGCGCCGTCGTTGAGTCATCACCCGGCAAACACACGGCCAGACCGTGATCGACGTCAGTAAATAAGAGATGATTGATGCTCGAGTTGACCTTTGAGCAAGTCAGCGTCCCGATCTTCGTGGCTTTGAGACCCGCCTTCGTAATTCGAACGAACGGTTGGGTGGCGCCGTACGCGAGGTACGCAACGTCATTGGTTACCGGATCGAACTGCCCACCACCCGTTCCAGAGAACTGCTGTTGGGGAACCGGGCGCCACGTCTTGCCGGCATCCCTCGAGTGGGCGAATGCCACCATCATGCCGGTGGGACACTCGGCCCATAAAGTGGTGCTCGACGTGGCCGTCAACGCACAGCCCGCGACGCTGATGAGTTTCGAGCTCGCGAGTTCGTGGAATGACGCGCCACGATTGGAGGAGAAGTAAATGACTCCGTTACCCGGAGGTTGCTCGGAGAGCCAGAGGCGACTGCCGTACACAGCGACGTTGGGGTCGAACTCCGGGTAACCGTTGATGGTCTTGCCACGAGGCATTGTGGTGCCACTCCACTTCGTGGCCAACAATGAGGACCGACTCACTTGGTAGTCGTGGCAACTGCGCCCAAGTCGTGAACAGTGCGCGGTCACGGCAATGAGCGAGGACTTCGTCGCACTGAGTCCGAGAATGCTGACACCAGAACCGATTGAGACTTTGTGCCACGTCTTCGCCCCGTTGGTCGTGGCGTAGAGGGTCTCGGGATCGTACTCTCCAACCAGTGCGAAGCCGTCTTGAACATTAGGGAAAAACATCCGCTCAAAGTTTCCCGTCGACAGAGTGCGGTATGGCTTAATCGGTGGCACATTGACACGTGTGAAGTTCGTGGCGTTGACGTTCGTTCGATAGAGCTGCAGGCACGTCACTTTGGGGCAACCTACGGAGTCCAAGACGTACATCGTGTTCGAACCGTTGACGCGCACCAAGTCTTGTGGATGGGCAATGTACGACTCCCCCGATGCAGCCCCGCTTGGCGCCACGAAGATGAACGAAGCCGCCATCACGAGAATAGAGACGGCCACGATCGGCCACGTCACGCCCCGGTGATTGTCACGTCCCATTGTTCCAGCATGGTGCGTTGACGAGCCCCGTGCACCTGGAATGCGAAAGACCCCCACCAAACGGTGGGGGTCTTTCAAGAAATCCCGGCGGCGACCTACTCTCCCAGAGGGGAACCCCCAAGTACCATCGGCGCTGGTGGGCTTGACTGCTGTGTTCGGTATGGGAACAGGTATATCTCCACCGCCATAACCACCGGAAACCATGCGCTCGACCACTTTCGTGATCCGAACCGGCGCGAGCCGGCTCCCCGAGCGTCCTAGAACGAGCACGAACATCAAATTCCAAGCCCTCGGCCGATTAGTACCGGTCAGCTGAAGGCGTTACCGCCCTTACACTTCCGGCCTATCAACGTGGTCGTCTGGCCACGGGCCTTACCTGGTTAATCCAGTGAGAGATTTAATCTTGAAACGGGCTTCGCACTTAGATGCTTTCAGCGCTTATCCCACCCGCAGGTCGCAAAACAGCCATGCCCTTGGCAGGACAACTGTCACACGAGAGCTGCGTTCG